>JGI20225J20221_1000189_pt5 | contig 73820 bp, 53 predicted proteins | sample BioMet4_FD_20221 | JGI IMG/M metagenome (IMG submission 20221) | reverse complement strand
TAAGGTCACAGTACGGGTACTTAACCGGTAGTCGACAAACCTGGCAGAGACCTTCTTGTTTTAGCTGGAGTTCAACTCTGAAACGAGTCTTTAGCCTTTCGCCGGACGAGGCACATGCGCCAGAAAATAATGCCTCTGTCTATCTCGTTAGGGACCATTCCTTAGGCACGGACCTACAGGGCGCATCCTTCCATGGCAAACGTACAAAGGCACGCGAATCTTCTTCTAAGAAAAGACCGCGCCCGCCGGTACTCAAGGCTTAAGGCGGCCCAAATGGTTCAATAGGCGCTTGTTGAGCCGCGCTGCGACCATATCATACCGGAAGCGATAAGGCCGCGCTCTGTGATATGCCATAAGAGACGCGGAATCCCACGCAAAGCTCGCAGCCCCCGTTGATGTTCAGTATAAGAAAACGTATCCTTGCCGACCTAAGCCGAGAAGAGAGACTCTAAGTAGTCTACCCGGCTGGAGCTTCCCTCCCGGAGTAAGCTATACTAATGATGCCGCCGGGAAAAAACATTTGGCCGCTAATTAACAATCCCGAAGCGGTCTTACTCTCGCCGGGTTCAGGATGAAACACAGACGACGAAGAAGCCGCCTCGAGACCGCGGGCCGCAACCGGCGCGGCCTAGGTCGTAATATCCACCTTGGTCTTGCGAACCTCGTCCCCGGATCCCCCGCTCCCTCCGTTTCCCAAGTGAACTCCGTCAATATACGATGACAACAAGTTTGAGGGCAGCCGAACCAACGAACGATAAACACTACCATAAGCGCGAGCTAATGCCTCACTAAAGACAATCAGTGCTGTTGACTAAGCCGGAAATTATGAACTCAAAAAAAATACGACAAAGTTTCGGGAGGCGGACGGGGAAACGCCGACGACGTTCAAAACAAGCGCTAGCGGCAGCAGGAGCTTAGAGGCCCGGACCTGCGCCGGGGAACACAGCGCAGAAAAACGAAAAATTCGCAGAAAAACCCTACTTCCTCAAGAGTCGGACAACTATGAACAAGCACCTCCACTAACTAGACCTCGAGCGGCGTCCGAGACCGACCCGCTTCCGAACTAAACCATCGGAAGCTTTATGAAATCTCCGCCTTCATTTACGCCCACCGAAAGGGTCCGTCCCGAGCACCGTACTATAGCATGCCGTAGGCCCTGCCAAAGGGATATACGTCGAGCTTTAAGGTCAATAGGGCGGGCGAACTATCTAGACCCTGGCCTTCCTGTGAGGGAACCGGCGAAGAAATTCCCGCATAAAGAAACTTAAGTTCGCACAATTCCCTTATTTCCAATCGTGACCCCTTTTGTTTGCGTCGGACGTTCTGATCCACAGTGACCAGGGCTGCCATTACACCTGCGTTAAGTTCCGTCAGCTTCTTGAGAATTATGGCCTTCGTCAATCCATGTCGAGGAGAGGGAACTGCTGGGATAACGCGCCACAGGAAAGCTTCTTCGGTCACATGAAGGATGAGCTGAAACCCCAGATGAGACAATGGAAAAGTTTTAGTGATGTTAAAGCCAGCGTTGACGACTGGATAGATTATTACAACAACGAACGGGGACAATGGCAGTTGAACCGCCTGGCTCCCAATGAGTTTTACAGTTACATAACAACCGGAATAGATCCTTTATCAAAGAATAGGAATTTAGGTAAGAAGAAAATGTGTCCGTGTCCTTGACAAAGGGTACACTTTAGGCAAATTGTCACGTATCAAGGCGAAAGTCTGGCAGCGGACGCCAACTTGCTCAGCCACACCGGATTCGCGAATTCTTTAGGTATTGGGAGACAAAATATTCGCTAGCCAGAATTCGATGCTTGTAAAGGCCTGATAATGAGGATTTCTACTGACGCTTTGTGTGGCTGGCGGAGAATCCTGGCGTTGCCACACAAATCACTCCCGGGAACAGACCCATAAATGAGTATCCCTGCGTGGGCGGACGGAAGAACGTCTCGCGAATCATGAAAGCGACCGAGCGCTTGCGGAAAAAATTACCGCTCCGTGTCAAAATTGGCTAACCTAAGCCGAAGTTAACAATAATGTGTTGAAACGATCTGCCGAAACGCGTATACTGGAATAAGTAGTATCGAACTCCCACCCATTGGAGCGAACACATATGACAGACACGAAAACATTGGATTATTACAATCAGCACGCGGACGATTTCATCGCGAACACAGTCGACGCCGCTTTTTCGGAAACCCAGGACAAATTCCTGAGTAAGCTGGAGAAGGGGGCGTATATTCTGGACTTCGGCTGCGGCTCCGGGCGGGACACGAAATACTTCCTGGAAAAAGGTTACAAGGTCGACGCCATGGACGGCTCCGCGAAGCTCTGCGCCTACGCCTCGGCCTACACCGGCATCCGGGTCAGACAAGCGTTGTTCCAGGACCTGGACGCGCGCGGCGTCTACGACGGCATATGGGCCTGCTCGTCCATCCTGCACCTGCGGAAGCCGGAGCTGACGGAAGTCATTCGTAAAATGGCGGCCGCCCTGAAGCCGGGCGGCGTCATCTACACCTCCTTCAAACACGGCCATTTTGAAGGAGAGCGAAACGGAAGATACTTCACGGATTTCACGAGTGAAGACTTCAACGAGTTTTTGAAAAAAATTGACGCGCTGTCCCTGGAAGAGCAGTGGATCACAAGCGACGTCAGGCCGGTCAGAGGGGAAGAGAAATGGCTGAATTTAATACTGCGGAGAAAATAAACGAAGAGTTCACGGAAATCGCCTCGACGGATGTCATGACCGGCGACAGAGACGAGAGAATGTACCTCTACTACCAGCTGGCCAAAAGCATGGCCAAGGCCGGGAGCATTGACATCATCGTCTCTTTTTTGATGGAATCGGGTGTGAAGATGCTTCTGAAGGACCTGGAGCGGGCGCTCGGAAGAGGCGCCAAGGTAAGAATCCTCACCGGCAATTACCTCGGCATCACGCAACCATCCGCCCTTTATCTGATCCATCAAAAGCTCGGCGATCAGGTGGACCTTCGCTTTTATAATGAGCAGGATCGTTCTTTCCATCCGAAATCCTATATATTTCACTATAGCGATCATAGTGACATCTATATCGGCTCCTCCAATATCTCCCGTAGCGCGCTGACCTCCGGCATCGAGTGGAACTACCGCTTCAGCAGCCGGTCCGACCCGGTGAACTACGAGAAATTCTATGACACCTTTGAGGAGCTTTTCAAGAACCACTCGCTCGTCATCGACGAGGACGAGCTGAAACGATACTCGAAGAACTGGCATAAACCGGCTGTCACAAAAGACCTGGATATCTACGACGCCGACGAGGCGGATCTCAACACAAAGGTAAGAGTCCTGTTTGAGCCCAGAGGGGCGCAGATAGAGGCTCTTTGCGCTCTTGAGAACGCCAGAGCGGAGGGCGCGGTCAAAGGCCTCGTGCAGGCGGCGACCGGCGTCGGCAAAACCTACCTCGCCGCTTTTGACTCGAAAGACTTCAAACGAGTCCTGTTCGTCGCGCACAGAGAAGAAATCCTGAATCAGGCCGCGGCGTCTTTTAAAAATGTCCGGAACTCCGAAGACTACGGCTTCTTCAACGGTACTGACAAATGCACGGACAAGTCCGTCATCTTCGCCTCAGTAGCGACGCTGGGAAGCGCCCGGTACCTTACCCCTGAGTACTTCGCCCCGGACTACTTCGATTACATCGTGATCGACGAGTTCCACCACGCCGTCAACGACCAGTACCGCCGGATCGCGGCGTATTTTAAACCACGCTTTTTGCTGGGCCTGACCGCCACGCCGGAACGCATGGACGGCAAAAACATCTACGAGCTCTGTGATTACAACGTGCCCTACGAAATCTCCCTGAAGGAAGCGATCAACAAAGGTATGCTGGTCCCGTTCCGCTATTACGGAATCTATGACGACACCGACTACTCCGGTCTGCGCCTGATCCGGGGCCGCTATGACGAAAAAGAACTGACCAGAACCTACAACAATAACAAGCAAAGACTCGACCTGATCTATAAATATTACCTCAAATACGGCTCCGAGCGGGCGCTGGGCTTTTGCTGCTCCCGCGAGCACGCCGAAACCATGGCCAAAGACTTCACCGAAAGAGGAATCCCCTCCGCGGCAGTGTACAGCGACGCGGACGGCGCGTATTCCGAGGATCGGAACGTCGCGATCGCGAAGCTCAAGGCGGGCGAAATAAAAGTGATCTTCTCGGTTGACATGTTCAACGAAGGCGTGGACATCACCTCCGTCGACATGGTCCTCTTCCTGCGCCCGACCGAATCGCCCATCGTGTTCCTGCAGCAGCTGGGCCGCGGCCTCCGGAAATCCAAAGGCAAAGAATACCTGAACGTCCTCGACTTCATCGGCAACTACGAAAAAGCCGGCAACGTCCGCTTTTTCCTGACAGGCCAAACCAGCCCAACCGGACACCCCTATAATCCCGCGGACAGAAAAGATTTCCCGGACGACTGCGTCGTCGATTTCGACATGCGCCTCGTCGATCTTTTCCGTGAGATGGATAAGAAACGCCTGCGAATAAGCGAGCAAATCCAAAACGAATTCTACCGGATCAAAGACCTGCTCGGCAAAAGACCGAGCCGCCTGGATCTGTTCACCTACATGGACGACGCCGTTTACCAGATGGCAATCTCGCGTTCCAAGGAGAAGCCATTCAAGCGTTACATGAATTATTTAAACGACCTGAATGAGCTGACCGCCGACGAAAAAATCGTCTACGACGGTATCGGCAGAGAATTCATCCACCTGCTCGAGACCACGAGCATGTCGAAGGTCTATAAAATGCCGGTCCTGTCGGCGTTCTATAATGACGGCCACATCCGGATGGAAGTTACCAACGAGCAGCTGCTGGAAAGCTGGAAGGCATTTTTCGGAAACGGGACGAACTGGAAGGACCTGGACAAGGATATTACCTACGAGAAATATAAGGCGATTTCAGATGACGCGCATCTTTCGAAGATCCTGAGCATGCCGGTAAACTTCCTGAAGAAATCGGGGAAGGGTTTCTTCGTGGAGAAGGACGGGTACGCGCTGGCGCTGATGGATGAGTTGAGGGAGGTTGTGAAGGAGAAGGGGTTTGTTGAGCAGATGGGGGATGTGATTGAGTATAGGGAGATGGATTATTATCGGAGACGGTACAGGGGTAATGAGGAATAAAATGGGGGGATGGATATATGGCACAACGGACAGTCGCTTTATGCGAGGGAAAGTATATCGGAATAGAAACAATCTATACGGTTATCGATGGTCAACAGATTAATATTCCTGAGAAAGTTGAAGAACTTAGAGTGAAAAGCAGAGTTAATAAATTGTTTTGCCCTTGTGGATGTGGATCAAATTTGATTCTTGTCGCAGGTGATAAGAATTTAAGAGAGCAACATTTCAGAGTAAAAGATGGGACCGAGAATAAAGACTGCCATATGCCTGTAGAAGGGAAGATATCAGTCTTTTCTAAAATTGTTCTGAAATGCTGGCTTGATGAACAACTCCAGGATAATGGAATTGAAACAAGAGTGCCGATTCACGCAGTAGATGATATCAATAGGAAATACGAATTTACTTTTTTGTCTCAAGCTAGAGCGTTTGCGTTGAGCTATTGGCGTGAACGGGCAAATATTACAAATGATAAAATTGAAATATTAGAAAGCAATGCTAAAGGAATCCGCATTCTCTATGTTGTGGACGCTTCTAATGGCGGGTGTGAAGGACAATATCCGGAAGCGCTTATGAAATTACAAAATCAGCAAGGATATTGTCTACTGCTGGAAATAGGAGGCTTTGATTATTGTAAAGCAGACATGAAAGCTGTGTTTTATGAAAAAGATAATGATGGCTTCTGGAAGGAGATTGCTTTTGCGGAAGGACCATTAAGAGATTATTCGCTGGACATTAGTAATAATGTTATATTTAGGGGGATACCATTAAACCAAACGCTTAACGAAGCAAAAGAAAATTACAATAATCGACTTCAAGAAGATAGAAATAAAAGGCTCGAGGCTCAAAAGAAACGAGAAGAGGATAATCGCAGAGCTAGAGAGGAAGAGGAGCGTAAGCGTCAGGAACAAGAAAAACGGCGCACGGAAGCGGAAAAACAAAGATTAGAATTGGAAAATAAACATCAGGAAGAAAAACGCCAAGAGCAAGAGAATTTCAAGAGAAAAATGGAGCCTCGGTTTACGCGGCAGGAAACTCAAATACGAGACGCAGATGGAAATCGGTGGATTAAATGCGAGTATTGTGGAAAAATCGCGAAAGAAGAGGAATTTTCCTCTTTTGGTGGGAACAATCGTGTTAATTTGGGTATCTGTAAAGAGTGTTCCAGAAATAATGAGTTAGTGAAACGGCAAGGAGAAGACAATGTTAGTTACATTATGGAAAAGCTTAATTCTAATAAATGTCCGAAGTGCGGAGGCGAGCTTAAAGAGAGAAATGGTAAATTCGGCAGGTTTCTGGGATGCAGTAGATATCCGGAATGCAAATATACAAGAAAAATCAGATGATATACTTGATATCATGACACAAAATGGGGATTTTCGACAGAAATTTGAAAAGTTTCAAAGCTAACTAAAAAAGAGGGGAATGTGTATGAAAACACAATATGTATTGCTGGAGTATTATACAAGATACCTTCGGGAAATTAAAAAATTGAAAGAATCATCGATTAATCATTATATGAACGCGATGAACGTGATCTCAAAATTCTTAAAGGAAAGAGGAAAAGTTCAAACGTCTATTTATGAAGTAACCGACCTGAATGAACTGGAAATACTCCGAGAATATGTTTTTAATGACCCTGATTTTATTGTAAAAGACCGGACAGGGCATCAGATGTATAGCGCGGGATTTAATAATTATTATAGGTTCGCTGACGGAGAAGACTTTACATCTGACGCACGGAACATAGCGCTTATGGATGTCGAAGTCCCGGCAACGGAACAGATGACAACATCCACGAATATGTGGAAAAGATCAACCATCATAAAGAGGCAATCTATTGAATCCGCGGGATATCTTTGCGAGATGAATAATGGACATGAAACGTTTTTGAGAGAATCGAATCATAAGCCCTATATGGAAGGACATCATGCCTTGCCGATTCATTTACAAAATGAATTCAGCCAAAGCCTGGACGTATACGCGAATATAGTCTGCCTATGCCCGGTGTGTCATAGAAAGTTGCATTATGGTTTGAAAGATGATAAAAAGTTGATACTTTATCAGATATATACGGATAGATTTCAGAGATTGGCCAATAGCGGAATACATGTTAGTAAGGATGAATTTGTGAAGTTGGCGACAGGATAAAAAGGTAATGTTTATAAGTAATGTGATGATTTTAACCGATAACTCTAAAGGCCGATGTAGAGAAGATTTATACATACCTAGAGTACAAGCCTCAACTGTCAATGGTGCTAAAGATAGGGTATCATATGGAGCAAAGAGGCGATGAGCAATGAAAGAGCTAGAATATAAACTTGTAGAAAAGTAACTACGCTTTAAAGCGGTTCACTACAACAGTAAGGACGGAGGAATGTTTTATGGCAAATGAGCTGCAGCCTTTATCGTTGCTATTTCAAAATAGATTATTCAGAATTCCAGACTACCAACGCGGTTATGCTTGGCTTCAGAAACAGCTGGTGGATTTCTGGGACGATCTTGCAAATCTTCAGCCGGATCGGTATCATTACACAGGTCTGCTGTCACTGAAACCATTGAAAGGTAAAGAGACACAAGGCTGGGGTGAAGATCTATGGCTTGTCGAGAATGGATATAAACCGTGCCACATCGTGGATGGGCAGCAGAGAATTACGACCTTTGTGATTTTGCTGAATGAGATTGTTAGCTTTGTTAGGCATCTTGATGAAAATGAGGGTAAGCCTGATAAGGAAATAATCCTCGGCTATGAGACACTTGAAGATATTGTTTCAAAATACATATGTAAGAAGCGTCCGCCGAATGGCGTGGTAACAACGTACCTCTTTGGATATGAAGTGGATAATCCGAGCGCGGAATATATGCGCTATAAAATATTTGAGGAGCCATATTCCGAAACAGTTAACAAGACCTATTATACGAAGAACCTAAAATTTGCTAAGAACTTCTTTGCTGAGAACATTCGCGAACTTTATGAAGAATCCGATGAGAATGGTCTCGAAGCTATCAATACGCTATATAAGAAATTGACTCAACGCCTGATGTTTAATCTTCATGAAATTGATGATGATTATGATGTGTTTGTGGCTTTTGAAACCATGAACAATCGAGGCAAGAAACTGACAAATCTTGAATTATTAAAGAACAGGCTGATCTATCTGACGACCTTATATGATGATAAGCTGTTTGACGAGAAAGATAAGACGGCGCTTCGTAAAAAGATAAATGATGCCTGGAAAGAGGTTTATTTCCAACTTGGAAGAAATAAAAACGCACCTCTTTCCGATGATGACTTCCTTCGCGCTCACTGGATTATCTATTTCAGATATTCTCGTAAGCGTGGAGATGATTACATCAAATTCCTGTTGAGCAAGTTTTCTTCAAAAGGTATTTTTGAGAAGACGCCGGTACTTGTGGAGACGGAACCGGATGCCGTGATCATTGATGAAGTCGAAGAATCTGAAGCAGAGGATAACGATGATACAGATACAGATGAGTCAGAGATCATCGAGGTTTCAAAGCTACGTCCGAAAGAGATTGAGGATTACGTTAATAGTCTCAAAGACATGGCGAAGTACTGGTATGACACATACTTCCCGTTTGACAGTAATCTTACGCCCGAGGAGCAGAAGCGGATAGACAGGCTCAACCGCATAGGCATTGGTCATTTTAGACCTTTGGTGACTACGATTATCAGTAGGAGTGATATTTCCACGCAGAGTCGAGTGAGAATCTTTGAAGCGATCGAACGCTTTATCTTTGTTACTTTTCGTATGGGTAGTTTTAACGCGTCCTATGGTAGCAGCGATTATTACAGAGCAGTGCGTCAGGTATATGTAAAAGAAAAGGATGTTGATGAACTCTGCGAGGAAATCTACGACAGGACAACAAATGATATAGAATTTGCTTCACAGAACTTCGTAACCAGAATCGAAAAATTCTTCTCTAATGGGAATGGTTATTATGATTGGAAAAGTTTGAGATATTTCTTTTATGAATATGAATCGAGCCTTGCGGAAAAAAATAATATTGATAGGCTTTGTTCATGGGCTATGTTTACTAAGTCCGAAAAGGATAAGGTTTCGATAGAACATATCTTGCCGCAGACACCAACGAAGTATTACTGGAGAAATCAGTTCAGACGGTTCAGTCAGGAAGAGATCAAAACACTTTCTGGCGCTCTGGGTAACCTGCTTCCACTGTCTCAAAGCATGAATTCTGCGTTGCAGAATGACAGCTTCGATGATAAGAAACATTCCAAGGTAAATGGAAGACGCGGATATGAGAATGGATCGCATTCTGAGATTGAAGTATCGAAACTGAGCGACTGGACCGCGGATGAGATTTATAAGAGAAGCGGCAAGCTCCTAGATTTTATGCAGATTCGATGGATGATCCAGTTTACCAGTGAACAGATAGAAAAGCTTACCGGTATTCCGTTTGTAAATGACGGTAGAGATGTTCCACCAGAATTGGAGAAACCGACAACATCGGAACCGGCATCTGAGAAAACAAAAGATGGTGAAGTTGACTCCCAGAAGCTTCAATTTTGGACAGCGTTCGTAAATTACGCAAATGAACATGGCCATGCCGCTGATATTGCAAAGCAGAGGCCAGCAGGCAGAACTAATTATGATGTGCATATTGGCGCTAACGGATACCACTTGTTCTTTTCTATTCCTTATGGAAAACGGATCAAGATGGGAATTTACACATATAACGTGAAAACCTATAACCGCTTGAAGGAGCTCAAAGATCAGATAGAATCCGAATTCGGAGAAGCGCTAAACTGGGAATATTCTAAGCCTACCGGTGCAACACGTTCAATTGTTATCGAGGAACAGGAAGATGTATTTAATCCCAAAGAACAGGTTAAAGTATTCAACTGGATTATTGAGCGCTTCTGCAGTATAACATCGGCACTTTCAACAGCAGGAGAAAGAATCAGTTTGGCAAGTGATGACGATTCCTCGGAAACAAGGTTTGAGCTTAGAAAACGCTATTGGACGTTTGCGCTGGATATGATACATGAAGCTCACGGCGCGGACGGTTCTTTCAGCAAAGTAAATCCGTCTACAGATAACTGGATAAATGGTTTTTTTGGAATTAGAGGTTTCTCTCTCTGTTGTGTGGCCAATTTTGATTCCGCGCGTACAGAAGTAGTATTCAATCGAGCAGATAAAGATGAAAACAAAACCGCGTTTGATGATCTTATTCAGTATAAGGATCAGATTGAGGCGCGGCTTGGCAGAGAGCTGCTCTGGAATCGTGGCGATAATATCAAGTCATCAAAGATTTATATCCAGTTGGATAATGTGAGTATTGAACACGAAGATGATTGGTCACAAATGGCTCAATTCCACGCTGAGTGGAGTAAGAAGTTTTATGACATTGTTGTGCCATACATAAAAGGATAGTTGGAGGTAGAGAGCATGCCATCGCTTGGAAAAAGCATAAATCTATATTTGATGGANGGATCNGCATCTGGNAGATGGCAGGCTACTCTGTCAAACTGGAACGGGGTCGCGTATAAGATTCCACATGGAGTTCTTAAAGATTGCGGTGATATACCGGAATTGAATGCGCCTGGAATATACTTTCTTTTTGGAATAGGACGAAATAGGAAAGCTGTTCATATATGTCGGTGAAGCCGATGACACGCAGAAACGACTGCTGCAGCCACATACGTTTGAGAAGGACGGCAGTTATTGGACAGAAGCGGTAATCTTCGTCACGCCGGATGGCACGCTGGAAAAGGGATGCATGAAATATCTTGAAAACAGGTTCTTTACGATTGCGACTGAGGCAAAGCGCTACATAGTGAAAAATGGTAATACACCATCGCAGTCTCCGATGCCAAAACGTATACGTGACCTTCTGGAGGAGTTTATAATTAATGCGCAGATCCTTCTTCCGGCACTCAGATATATGGCTTTTGAGCCATTACCTTCTTCTGATAAGGATGCTGCTGAAGTAGAAAATGAACTACTTTACTTTAGCCGGAACAAAGGCAAGGGTGGCAGCGCGGTCGGTCGGATTACTTCTGACGGATTCTGGGTGCCCAAAGGTGGTTATATATATCCATAAGTCGCGGCGTACACAGCCTCTGGAATCAAAAGGGCTAGAGAAAACAATGTGGCCAGTATTGATAAGAACGGGATTCTTCAGGAAGATATTTATGTTGGAAGTCCGTTGTGTGCGTCTACTTTTGTCTGTGGGAAGAATTCAAATGGCCTTGCTGGATGGAAGAACAAGTATGGCGTTTCTCTAAAAAATCTTGATTCTGGTGAGGATGTAGGTGCTTCACAGACACCATCTAAGAAGAATGTAAAACCTGTACCAGCTCCTGTTATTATACCTGCGATAGATGCTGATACGGAGATATTACATCTCGCAGGAAAGAAAGTAGCTGTTACTGGCCAGATTGGTGGAGATGGCTTCATCGTTTGTAACGGGTCTGATTTCTGCGCCAATGAGACAAAATCATGCCAAGCATGGATCAGAAGCCTCCGAGCACAGCTCGTCGCAGGAGAAAAGGTTAAAGAATGTGTTTTTACTGAGAATGTATTTTTAAGAGTACTTCAGCCGCGGCAGATTGTGTAATAGGCGCTTCTGCAAATGGCAACATCATGTGGTTGTACTCAGATGGACAGAGCATAAAAGGACGAAATAATATGGGATGAAAAATTGTGGTAGGGCTAAATTAGTTAGAGATTATCTCGTCGGTGCCGGATGTTTTTGCTGGGTGCTATAAGAGAAGCTTGTGGTACGAGGATGAAACCGTGCGGTAAGAGAGATACGCCGGAATCTCAATTTTAACTTCTGATTTGTATGAGGAAAAGGTCAAAGACCCGGAAAGAATACGCTTTCTGCAGAAATATTATGGCTTGAGAGAGAACGTGACTCAGAATTACATAATTGATCGCAGAACTATAGACTTGTTTCGCTAAAAGAGAGGTCTCTGGAAGTTGTCACCGAAAGAACTTCTTGAGAGAGTTGAGTGAAGACTAAGCGTAAATGATGAAGAGTTGAGACGATGGGATTCTGAACTTGTTTCCTTAAAGCACAGTCTTGAGGCTGTTGGTAAAATGCCCGAACTGCGTATTATTTGTAGAAGCAAGGGTGCTGACCTGTTCCCGATAACAAACGCAGTCGAGAAAATGGCATTTGAATTATTTCCACTTATATACGGTACGATCTTGACAGCCATCCGGAGTAATCAGGCAAAGTCGAGACCGTAGTATTAGTTTCAAAAATTAAAGAGTAAAACTCACGAAAGTCCTGTTATATCGAACTATCCAGCGTTTCACTTTCTATAGTAGGTTGAGAAAGTGATTATGGTGAGAGAACTATTTAAGGTGTATGCTCAACCGAGAAGTTTTAAAGGAATAAATGCGTAATGTTTCACTCATCCAAAATGATAGCTTGCGGAATTCGGAATAGTGAGTGCCTCACTGTAACTGGCTATGTGGTTCAAAAGGGCAAGATTCTTCATGAGGAATCTTTTGTTACTGTTCACAGGTAATAAACACTAAAGAAAGTGTCGGCTGATTATTACGGAAATGTCCGAAATGAGCGGCCGACATTTTTTAGACCTGATAAACAGACATCAGGCTGTCAAGAATACATTGTTTATTAAGACGCGCGTTCTCAATGAAAGATAGAAAGCAGCAGAAATCATCAAGGGACTTCTCGCTTCGAAAAGCGCCAACCTGTTTCATCTTCCGCTTGAATCTACGAAGTTCCAGCTCAGCCCGGTTGTTTGTCCAGTCAACTTCTGGATGGCGTAAGAAGAATAGGGTATCCGCTTTATAATCGCGGAGCCTTTTATAAAGATTAAAACCGGCTTGCTGGGCGAAGGCTTTCGCGAATGGCCCGTACTCCTTCCCCGCGAGATCAAGAAGACTGTCGTATTCCCTTTCATATATCGCGACGCTTTCGGGAGCCAGCGCCGCGCCGGGATTGGATTTCACGTCATGGATGATCCCGGTAAGCAGCGTCTTCATTCGCGCGTGCCAGGTGACAGAGGAATCTGACTCGACACTGTCCTGGAGGTAGCGGAGGATATGGGCAAGGCATTCCTGGTGGCTGCCGCCATAATTGTAGAACGACTTGTCGTGGTCATGAATCAGCGTGTGTCTGTAATCCGCGACGAACGTGCCGTCGATGCCCTGACGGCCTTTGTGGTCTCTCGCGAAATACAGGATTGACTCTTTGTCAGCCGTGACCATGATCGCCTTATTTTCGCCGTTTACGCGGGCTCCGGTAAAATCAATGTTCATAGCGCGGGATTTCAAGAGGCGGTTTTGGGCGTCCGCGCGGGCGTTTTTCGTGAGAGCGGCGAAAGACGCGGTCAATTCGCTGATCATGCCGTTAGATGGGCGGATGGAGCCGCCCGAGAGGAGGGAAAGGAACTCGCCGACTTTGTCAATAGAGACATTATAGTAGTTATTGAGAAGACCGGCCACGGATTTGACGCGGGGGCCGTAGGAGATCTCGTCGGAGACGCCGCCGGGAAAGACGGCGTGTAACGTTCTTCCGGTCTTTTTATCGCGGAATTCGCGGGCCTGATACTCGATGACTTCGACGCTGAAAATGAGGTCAGCTACTTTTTTTGAGATGATCCGTCCGGTGGGATAGACGTTCGGATTTGAAGCGGCCTCGTCCGGATCGGGGAGGAGAAGTGAGCGGCTCGGAGGGAGATCCACGCGCCTGTGTCCGGTATGGCCCGGCTGGGCACCGGGCTTACGCCCTGTTTTCTCGCGGCTGTTGGAAATCTTTCTGTGATTCGGGCACATGGAGGATGGAATGGAAGAATTCGTGAAGTCGTGGCTGGACTGGATTTTCATCTTTTCGTTCCTATCGAGCGCTTTCGCGAGCCGCGTCTCCAGGTCATGAACGCGGCGGTTAACGTTAAGCGCGAGTTTCGCCTCAGTTTCGGAAAGCCGTGAGCGGAGGCGCTGTATCTCCGCGTCTTTTGCCGCGATGGTGTCCACGTAGCGGATAATGGCGGAGTCTGATTCTTTTTTCCTCGTTCTCAGTTCCCTGACCAGTTGGAGCGTCTCTTTCCTTTTTAAGTTTTCATCGGCAAGTTTTTCGCGCGCGGAAGAAAGGCGATGGCTCAGGATGTCCACCTTGTTACGGAGGGCGGTGTTCTGATCCTCGTATTTTCTCTTTTCCGCGGTAACGCCTTCCAGCGATTCCAGACGCTCGATTTTTTTTCTCAATCGGGCGATCTCGGCGCGGCAGTTGAAGCTCGGGTCAAAGGAACCTGCCATTTTCTTTTCTCCCTTGTCACGGTTTAGTGTTGTCAGACGTCAGCTCGGAGAGCCGCGCTTCAAGGAGCCGCGCTTTCCTCTCGAGAGCCTCGCGCTTCTTCAGCTCCATTTCATAAAGGGCGCGGTAGTCGTTGTCCGGCATTTCGGGTTTTTCTTTTGGAACGGGTGGCGTCTTGGTCTTTCGCATCCGTCCGTCAGTCGGCACAACCTGCCCTGTCGCCTCATCCAGGCGTCCGATGAGACGCCGTTTGCTGCGCGGCTGTTTCTTTTCCTTGTCCCAGTACGAGACGCTCTCATACGCGTACGTGATGCCGGAACGTTTGTCCTTCTGATAGATGATAGACATTGAAAACCTCCTTTAATAGTTATGAGTATAGTATAACACAACACTATGTAAAAAGCAATAGGAAAACGGGAAAAAGTGGCGAAAACTCAATGTTTTTTTGAATGGAAATGAGACAAAAACTAGTGAGAGAGGAACGCCGCTCAGGCTTGGGATGAATGTGAAGGAAAGATAGGCGCGGGAGGTGTTTTGGTATGGAAAGCCTGCAATATAAAGGAAAAACGTGAGCTATCTTAAAAGGATGATTTACAATAGGACCTGTGAAGAGTAACAATCTTTTCCCGTTTTCAAGATCGCCAAAGAAATATCCGTAAACATAATGCAAAAGAATAAGTTTGGCTGTATAATGTCATTAGTGAAATTAAATGGGCAAAACAAGCGAAAGCTTGCGACGCAAAGCTATAGGGCCTTCAGAATGACAGCTAGCCATGTAGAAGAGTATCGCTGATTGTTGACGGTACTCTTTTTGTTATAAGGCGCCTAATAATATGAGGGGTAAATGTGGACGTTTAGATGTGCGCATGTAGTAAAGGTATGGATAAATCGAATGAGAATCAAACTTTTCAAGATACTTTTCTATTATCGTGTTCACCCGCTTTTTTGATGAAAACATTAATACCGTGTTGAGATAGACCTGTCTTTATTGTGATGATAAAGGCCGGCCTTATTTTGCGTGGATTTGAATTCTTGATAAAGGTCTAATAGGAGGCGTAAAAATGAATGACGCGTATATTATTAGCAAGATGAATGAGTATATGTTTCAACTGAATGGGAAAATGGGAATATGGCTCAATAAGAAGCTGCCACAGATTACAGACAAATGGTGGCAGGAGCTGGTGGTGAATAATTTAAGTCCATTGCAGAGAGAGCATGTATTGAAGAATAATATCAATAGTGTGAGTGGGCTGGATCTGGCGGAGTCATTACGGGTAATAGATCGTAATTGGTTCATTATAACGAGCAATTATTTTGTTAATAATAAAGAACGCGCCAATGTTAAAAATATGCAGGAGATTAGAAATACGTGGGCGCATATTACGCCGAATTCAATAAATAAGGAAATGGTATTGTCCGGTATGAATACCATTATTGATCTTATGCAGGCTTTTGACGCGACTATGTTAGAGACTCGTGAGATGGAACATTTTATCTTTGATATAGAAGAAGATAAGAATATTCAGTTAGAAGTAAGCAAACCTGTAATTCAGGAAGAGGAAACACTAGAAGAAACGAGTAGTGACTTCAAGATAGGTGACGTTGTAACGCTTGTGAGTGATATTAAAGAAATAGGCGCTATTACTGGTATTGATGGAAACAAATATACCGTGCTTATTAATGGAGTCGCGCAGACATTTTATAAAGAACAAATTCAGCCAATAAGGCAGAAGAGCAAGGGAAATTTATTACCGGTAAAAAAAGTTAGATCTTATTTGACGGCGTACCAGATTAATAATCCGGGAAACAGTAACCTGTATTCACTAAATTCCGCTCGTATTGATTTTGTGCCATATCAGTTTAGGCCGGCGTTAAAAATGATAAAGGCGGATAGCCCAAGGTTACTTGTGGCGGATGATGTTGGCGTGGGCAAAACGATAGAGGCAGGACTGATTCTGAAAGAGATGGAGGCGAGATCAAACATTTCATCCGTGCTGGTGATTTGTCCAAGACCGTTGGTGGCGGAACGTAAATGGGTACTTGAGATGAAACGGTTTGACGAGAATTTTACGCAGCTGGACGGTAAAGAATTCGCGGTAGCGCTCGCGGAGACAGCAAGAGATGGCGCGTGGCCGGAACGCCATAATAAAACGGTTATTCCGTATTCCTTATTTGGAGAAGATTCTATTAGGGGAACCAAGTCAACCTCACAGAAGAAAAAGAAAACAATTGGGTTAGAAGAACTGGATCCTGTGCCGCGGTTTGACTTGGTTATAGTTGATGAGGCCCATACAATTCGCAATCCCAATACCTGGTGGTATAAGGGCGTTGAGATTTTTTGCGAGAACGCGGACGCGGTTATTTTCCTAACGGCAACGCCCCTGCAGAATAGTAATAATGATCTCTATACGCTTTTAAATTTGTTGAGGCCGGACGTGGTTATTGATAGTGACACGTTCAATACAATGGCGGAACCTAATAAATACATTAATAATTTGCTACGTATTGTTCGCAATCAGGCAGATGGCTGGCAAGAGGAAGGGCGAGAGGAGATCGTCCATATTTTGGAAACAAGCTGGGGCCGTAATGTCATCCAGCATAATCCTAATTTTGGCAAAATTTATAATTTCCTTGATCAAGATGAGGTAACAAGAGAAAACAAAGTAGAAATGATTTCTGAAATTGAGGCGCTTCATTCTTTTCACGGAATCATTAATCGCACCAGAAGAAAAGATATTGACGATTTTTGCGTCCGAAGAACGCTTACGGTTAAAGCGCCATTTAACACGGTACAAAGGGACTTGTATGACGCGATGATGGAGTTTGAGTCATACGCGCTTACTATTTTGCATGGTAGCAGAAGTGTGCGATTTATGATGTGCGCGATTAGACGACAAGCATCCAGTTGTATTTATGGTCTAGCTCCTTTTATGAATGATATCGTCAACCGTAGACTTAGTCAGATTCAAGAAGATGGAGAGTTGTTTGAAGAGGACTTTGATCTAAATGACGACAATGGCAACTCATTGCTGGAATTGGCGGATGAGATTGACAGACTATCTTCAAATCTTTCAAAGGATGATCCCAAATTTGAGAGAATGTATGAGGTCATTCAGGAAAAGCAGAAAGATGAGAACAATCGTGTTATCATTTTTAGCTCATTTCGGCATACGCTTGGATATATTCATAGGAATCTTGAGGCGAGGGGGGTTCGTGTTGGGCAGGTAGATGGATCCGTGCCGGACGAGGAGCGTTACGCGATACGCGGAAGATTTTTATTAAATCGTGATCAACCGAACGCTATTGATGTTTTGCTTTTTAGTGAGATTGGCTGTGAGGGTTTGGATTATCAGTTTTGCGATACGATGATTAATTACGATCTTCCCTGGAATCCTATGAGAATTGAGCAGAGAATTGGCCGAATCGATAGACGCGGTCAGAAGAGCGACGCGGTGAAGATTTATAACATGATCATTGAGAATACTATAGATGAGCTTATTTACGACCGGTGCTTGAGTAAGATTGGCGTATTTGAGTCGAGTATTGGTGATTGCGGTGAAATCCTTGGTGATATTAGTGATCAAATCATAAAAATTATGTATGACTCGGAATTGTCTGAGACGGAGCGTCGTATAAAGATTGAGCAAATGGCGGACAATAAAGTGAAGCAAGTCCAAGAAATTCAGTACTTGGAGCAAGAAGAAAAATCTCTCTATGGCTTTGATTTATCAAAATATATGATGGATAATGACATCCAAAACGCGGAGAACACGTGGATCACGCCGGAGAGCGTGAGGGAAATGGTTACCGTGTTTATGAAAGATTTCCTTGGAGAAGCGAATTATATTCGAGGAAAAGGAGATGTGAGTAATCTCAAATTATCCTCGGAAAAGAAGCAGCTTCTTTTAGAAAATTTGAAGACAGGTGAAGGGGTTAATTCCAATAACGCGATGAAATTATGGAACGCTTACCTAAGAGCAGGCGCTACAAACCTTAAGATTACCTTTGACAGTACCGTGGCTAAAGATAATCGAGATGTTACGTTCCTAACGCAAATGCATCCGCTTGTAAAGCAAGCGGCGTCATTTGAGAGCGCGAAATTTCCATGTAAAATAGCGATTTCTGTAGCAAATGACGATATAGCCATTGGAGATTACGCTTTCTTGATATACGCGTGGAACTATGTGGGGCTTCGTCCAGATATTAAGTTGGTCGCGGTTAGTGACAATGAGGACATCCAGAAAAGTATATTGTCTATTACGCAGTATGCCTCCGACTATGATGGGGCAACAGGCGATTACAGCGCGAAATGGGATGATATGGATTCTATTCATTATGAAAAATGGAAAACAGCTAAAGAGGATTATGTTCAGGAGGTCAAGGAAGAATGTGATTATCGACTTGAGCAGCTGGCGCATTCCACGAATCAAAGAGAAGCGATATTCAGAAATCAGATCGCGAAAGCGGAGGATGAGAAGATTATACGCATGAGAACATCACAATTAGAGAAGTTGCTAACAGATTTCGCAAAACAGAAAAAGAACATGGATGAAATAGTATCAAAAGCCGAGATCAAAACAAATCTTCTTGTAAAAGGGATACTACATATAGAGTAAGGCCACGGGGCTTTTTGGGGAGGATGGGACAATGCGAAAAGGTGATTATGTCGCGTTTATCTCAAATGGGAGTAAGTTGGGGTTATCGTCCGTTGACGAAATCGTTGAATTAGAGTCACATGATCAAGTTATTCAAGCGAAGGAATGTGGCTGTACAAATAATGAGCATTTATCCAGCTGCGAAATTGAAAATGTCGTTGTCGAGTTGGAAACTCAGAATAAAGAACGTAAGAAATATATTGTTGAAATGGCGTTTTGCAAAGAATGCGGGGCGTATTATATTCCCCTAAAAAGCTATGAGTTCCTTGCGGAGCGCGGAACAATCACGCACCATGTTAAAGGCGGCGCGCGCTTGTTTGAGTATGTAAAACGCGGGGACGCTTTTAACGAAGAGAAGACAAAGCTTGAACAGATCAAGAATACGCTGCGGGAAGAATATAATAATCTTCCCGAGACGATTAGCCGGTACGCGATAGATGATGGATGTGGGGGACTGCGTGATATTCAGGGCGTGAAATACTCCTCGAAAGCCATATATAAGAAGCAAGATGAAATAGCGGATTTGACGCTTCAACCATACATTGGAAGAATAGATATCAGTGATGGTGGAGAAAAAGCCTGTGTTTATTATATTGGGAAAGCGGAAGACAAGAAAATAGGAAATATCCATGTTTACTCAAGATGGAGCGAACAAGGACGAATATTTGGTAAAACCGCAGACCCGAGTGGAGTGGTAGATGGGAAAAAGCGACAGGTTGATTTGAGACGCAAGATTGACATTATGAAGGGCGATTTAAGAGGAATAGAGGATGTTTTCGCAAGCAATTCAGAATACGCGGACAGAGGCATTTATGATAAATTTTTGATTCAGGTATTGATGACAAGAAAAAAGAGCCATCAATTGACAGATATTATCGCGACAATTCAGGATAAACAGAATGAGATTATTGAGAAGGCTTTTGCCGCGAATATCATTGTACAAGGCTGCGCCGGTTCAGGTAAAACTATGGTAATGTTGCATAGACTGTCTTTTTGGCTTTACAACAATAAATCTTTGAAACCTGAAAAAATAAAAATATTGACACCCAATGAAAACTTCAACACACATATTGGAGGGCTCCATTCACAGCTGAAGCTTGGCAACATTGAGATCTTATCGGTGGATCAGTATTATGTGTCCTTGCTTAATCTGTATGACAAGGATTTTTCTTTTCACAAAAAGATCGATGAGGAAGAAAATATTGAAGAACGGTTTCTCAATTATGTCTATAGCAAAACGTTTGTGAAGAGAATGAGAGCTTTGTATCCGGAGATTATCAAGCCTTTTCTTTTGGAAGAAGAATATGAGTTTGTTAGAATTTGCGCCGGTAAATCCGGGATTAAATATAAAATTATCGATGATATGACAGATGGCGAAAAAATCATTCAGCTTTCGAAGTATATTGAAAGTATCGCGAGAAAAAACGCGGCGGCTTCATTAGAGGCTAAAAGAATTAGAGAAAGAATAGACGCGAATAAAGAAGAAATTGAAATATGTAGGAAAATAGTAGAAGAGAATCAAAAGGAAAGTGAGAGACGTGAGCGAGACTTTAAGGAAGATCTTATAAAAATTATGGATCAAATCCTGTCGGATAATAAAGAAGAATTTATTTCGCTTTCCAGCGCGCTTGAAGAGAATAGAGCGAATCTAGAAAAATTAAATCGAGGTTTTAGAAGAATTATCAGAGGTGATTTGTTAAGACAGGAGGCAGAAAAAGAAAAGGCGCTTACGGAAAAACTTGAAGAAAATACAAAAACGCGGGAACTTTGGCTTAAGGCGCGTGAAATGACGAAAAACGCTGAGCGAATAGCGGATGTAGCGGAAGCTCTCGATACACGAAAGAATATAAAGAATGGAAACCTGGCAGCGAATTACATAAGCGAGTATAAAAAGATAAAGCGCGTAATTTTTAAGCAAAATGAGAAGATATTGAAGAGCGACACTGAAATCGCGAAGGACGAGGAGCTTTTATCCGGTAAAGATAGCGCGTTAACGGAAGATGAGATGAATCGAATTGAAAGCTTAATAAAGAAATTTCCCAAGAATGTGGCGCTATTTGTTTTTAATGAAGTTTTTAATAGGGCTATTGCCGAAAAATTAGAGGAATTTGATATCGATCGGTCCAATAAAACTTATCGATATGAATTATATGCCAGGGTTCTTTTCGCTGAAATGTTTTGGAATAAAACAGTTGGCGTGGAAGAAATCATTTGTGTTGACGAGGGACAGGATGTATCCTATTGCGAATATGAAAGAATTATCGAGCAAAATAAGAAAAATCACGCGTTTTACAATGTCTATGGAGACTTAAACCAACGTATTAAGCAAGGCCGCGGACTGGTTACCTGGGAACAGCTGAAGAAAAAATTAATCGCTTGTGAATATGAATTAAACGAGAATTATCGAAACACCAACCAGATTACGCGATATTGTAACGAAATCTTTAATTATAATATGACTTTGACAGGCGTGGAAGGGGACCCGGTTAGAAATATTTCGTTCAGAGAAATGTTGGATGAAACGCTCAGCATAGAAAGTGGGGATGAACGAGTCGCCATTATTTTACCAAGGTCAATAGCTAAAGCGCGGATCACAAGAAATAAGATCGTGGAAAGTGTTAAGGATAATTTTTCAACGAAATTTGACACATCAAAAATTTCAGTAATGTACGTAGATGAAATAAAGGGGATTGAGTTCGATAGAGTCTATGTTATCGATGAGACGATGGGAAGAAATGAGCGGTATATCGCGTATACAAGAGCGTTGGATAAGCTTGCGATTGTGCATCAATAAGAGGAGTATGTGATATGGGAAATATTAATTACAAAGCCATATTTGAGAAAAATCGCGCCGGCTGGAAAGCGATGACAGAGGAGCCAGGTAAATATGAAGCTTTGCTGGCTGGTCATTATTCGGATGGCAATCATTTTGTATATGAATTGATTCAAAACGCGGAGGACGCTGGAGCGACTTGCGTGGTTTTTGAATATCATGACGATAAAGTTGTGTTTCTACATGACGGTAAGCCGTTTGACGAAGCGGACGTAAGTGGTGTTTCATCAATGCTGGAAACGACGAAGGCGGACGACGCTCAGACAATCGGTAAGTTTGGCATGGGTTTTAAATCGGTTTTTAAATACACATGTGAACCGCGGATATTTTCAGATAATGAGGCGTTTTGTATTAAGAACTATTTGCTTCCCGAAGAACTTGAGAATAAGTGGGACTTTCGGGAACAAGCGCGAGCGGGTATTCGATATGACATTGGTGGCTCGGTGTTCACGCCATTTGAAAAGGCAGAGCACCTTACTAAGGTTGTACTTCCATTTCAAAAAAGAGAAAAAAATGGAGAAATTCATAAACTAGATGGTAGTGATATCATTACAAAGTTAAAAGCGTTAGAGCCGGAGATACTATTGTTTTTGTCATCTATCAAATGTTTGCTTTGGGTCGACGCCACTAGAAATAAATATGAGAAATTTGTATTGATGGATCAAAATGACCCGTATTTAAAAGTATGTCAATTAACTGGTAACGCTGTAAATGGAACTACCAAACGTTATGGTGATTTGTATTACCTTAAGTATAGAAAAATAGTTAAACTTCCTCAAATGAAAAACGCGGAGGTAAGTTTGGCGTTTTTGACAAACTCACAGCAAAAGTCCGTTCAAAAAATAGATGATTCGGATATTTGGGTATATTTTCCGACGAAAGATAAAACATCTTTACCATGTTTGCTGCATGGCTCCTTTGAAACTGCCGTTTCTAGAGAAAAACTGATGAGACCATCCGCGTTTAACGATATGTTGCTTGCCTCGGCAACGGATCTGTTTATAGAAGTGGTAATGGACTTCAAGAAAAGAGAACTAATCTCACAAACTTTTATAAGACAAATTCTTGTAACCGCGTTTAACGACGATTTTTTACCGGGCTTAAAAAGATCCATGACAAAGCTCTTTATGGGAAACGCGCTAATTCCAACAAAGGGAAACACGCTGGTTAAACCAAAAGATGTATACGTATGCGCGCCATATGATTTAGCGGAACTGTCCCAGAGCGAATATTTTAAAGAGACCTTCGCCTCCGATAAAGAGTATGTTTTGCTAAATGATGAGAAGTCCATGGGATTCGCGGAGTATTATAGCTGGTTAAGAGAGGATTTAAAAGTTACTGTCTTTGGTATTGATAAGTGGGCCAATAATGTGATGAGCAGATTCGAGGGGCGCGTGGAAAAAGCGAATTACGACTTACTTCAGCCAATCTATGGATTTCTTGACGAATATCGGCTTTCGGATTATACGAAGACAAGCAAAATCTATCGTCAAAAGAGTAAGTATGAGGAAGACGTTCAGTTGTTTGTAAAAAAAGCGTGGCCCGTATTAAGAACAGCTAGGATTCTGGTTAACGCGGAAAATGACTTTGTGGCCGCGGTTAACGCGAATAATGAGGCTCAAGTGTTTATGAGTTCCACAAGCGAATATCACAAGATCGCGAAAAGCGCGGTTGTTTTGAGTTATATCGCTGATGAATATAAGACATTGCTGGAGGATAGTTTTGGCATAAAAGAATTTGATAACTTTGAATATGTGAAAGGGAAGGTGTTAGTAAAGTATTCACATACGCCAATCACGCCCAAAGTGACAGACTCGTTTATCAGGGAATACGCGAACGATATCTTACAGATTTGTCAGCTTATGGCTTCGTCTTCTTACGCAAGAGAAATTCAAGAACTGATCGCGGATCGTTGCCTTATTCTGGCTCAAAATAGTGACGGTGTTCTTCAACTGAATCGTCCCGGAAACGTTTACCGGGAGAAGTCGGTAGAAGGAGCCGACATGAGAGTGTACTATTCTGGAATCGCGAAAAATGTCCTTTTCCTTGAAGAAGAATTTTATAAGGAGAACGGGATAAGCCTAAATAATGTAAAGCAACTGGGAATTAATGTGACGCCTGTTGTAGAAGGTTTATGTGGAGGTAATGGTATTAAACCGGTAGGTGAATTTCGGCCATATCTGACGATCAGTTTCCTCAGACAGAACATAGAATATATTCAGGATCACGAGAATACAGATCTCGCGAAGAAGAAATCCGCGTGTATTTTAACGCTCGCGTTAGAAAACGCGAGTAAAATGGCAGGAAAAGTTATTGTGGGCTCTGACGAGAACTTTGAGACTAAGGATGGAATTTGTAAAACTCTGGAACAATTGAGACAAGACGATTGGCTCTTCGCGGACGGCTCCTTAGTATATCTGGAAGATATTTCAAAAAATCAGCTTGATAAACAAATCTATCAAGACATTGGGCTTTCAAGATATAACGACGCGTGCGGATTACTTGGCTTCGCTGTGGATGAAACAGAAAGAACGTTTGATGGAATAGCTAATCTCAATAAACCGGCTAAAGAGCAGCTGCTGAGGAAATTAGCGAAAGAACTAGGAGTTGATATTGCCGCGAGTACCGTCGAAGGCGAAAACGCGGTTTTTGATCCCGATGATTTTGACATGAATGAATTCCCGGCGCGGTACGTTACAAACAAAGAGAGACTGGAACGTTATGTTGAAAACCAGTTTTACGCCGCGGATCCGGTGAGATATAGAGAAGTCGTTATACGCCAGAGACAAGGCGGAAATCAGCAATTGAATAAATCCTATATTAGAGGCATGTACACGAATCAATTTGGAAAAATTATCTGCCAAAGTTGCAAACGGGTTATGAGTGAAAGAGAAATCTACGCGGTTGAAGTGGCGAATTTTGGAGTTGAAATGGAACAACTTAGACTGTGTTTATGCCCAAACTGCTATCAGAAATATGAAGCCATTAAGAAAACTCGAAGCGAGGAGTACAAAGAAAGCATAAAGCGCGCGATGGAAAATGAGCCCATTTCTCAAAAAGCTCCTTTTTATAAAATTTTCGCGAGCGTGGATATGCCCTTATATTTTACACAAACTCATTTGGCGGAGATACAAAGTATTCTCCAATTGTTGAACAAATATGGGGCGCCCATGAAAGCCATAGACTTGACTGAGAACACAGCGAACACGCCCATTATTGGAGGGAAAATAGATGAGATAGTCGTTCATGATGGCGAAATGATTGAGTATGAAACAATGTCTAATATGAAAAAGCATAAGGTTGAACTAGACATTGATAATTACAAACTTCATAAAGCAATGGAAGGCAGGCCGTTGCAGGTGGTGTTTGAGTTTGAGGGAGAGAAGTATAGGATTACGCGGAAGTTGTGATGATAATAGCTGGTCTTATTTATGTGGATTTGGATGATATACTAATGTGAGTTTACTGATGAAGAGGATCAAAAAGAATCATTATAAATAAGACTATGTGTAATGTTTATAAAGGAGAGATTTTTATATGCCATCATTAAATCATGTATGTGAATGGACTCCTGATGGATGGAAGCGTATTTCGGCTGAAGAAGCGGCAAAAAAACATCCAGGTGGTAAAGTATCAGCAAAAAGCGGACTTTATATGTGTGAAATATGTGGACAGTATGTCACCTTAACTGATGGAAAAGTCAATGTGAGACATTTTAGACATAGCCAAAATGATGTGGACTGTCCGGAAAAAACAGTTGTCAATTATATACCGGAAACATTTAAACCATATGATCACGCTTTGCCAATAAAACTACGAATTCTATCAAAGCATAAATTTGAGATGGATTTGGGTTTTATACAATTGCCCAAGGGACTTCTGACAAGAGTGGAGAAAAAAATAGAAATCACGCCACAAGGTGAACGTCCGTATATTTATTCAATATCAAGAATCGCTTCAGAAGGCGTGACATATTTGTCTGTGGGCAATATCCCAGTCTCGAAATATACTATTTCATATGATTTTACTGTTGCCGAATTAAAAGATTATTGGCCTAATCAGGTAAGTGGAGTTAGGGATTTCGCCGTGTTTGACGCTGACACAGGAAATAAATTATGTGAAGACGCGGATGTAAGGATTGATCATCGATATTTCCTTCTAAAAAAAAGAGAGCTACATGAAACATGTCCTTATGTGACGATTGTAGAGAAATGTAAGACAAACATTAAAAATACAAGTTGGAATATATATGAAGTGACAGCGACTGCTTTGGAAGACGATGCCGCGAAGTTTTTTTTGAGTTTTAGATGTAGATTGACAAATACTCCGGTAGTTATGTACCCTTTATGGCCTGTATACACACAGTCACCATATATAATTTATCATAAGACAGATACGATGTTTATGTATATATGTGGAAACGTGGTTTCTAAAGTGTATCCTGAGGCAGAGTTAAAAGAACTTGTAATAGACAATAGCAAGTTGATTGAGCTGAATTGCAATGAAAGGCAGCAATTAATATCTGTTGGAAGAGAATACGGCAGTAAAAGTGTATTGGAATATCTCTATTTGTGGAAGCATCCATTTACATATAAACCTAATGATCCATCTGTTCAGATTACATCTATAGATGGAAAACCAATAATAGATGTAGAGTTGTCACAATTACCCCAAAACGCGGAAATATATGTAAAGGCTGATTTTGATGGACTTGTGATTATAAAACAAAACGGCTGTGTTCAGGAGCAAATATCATTGTTAGCGGAAGAGAAATTACTAGTAGATGGATTGTCATATGGAATGAATATTGAGATTAAACAGGGTCTTGACATTGTGAAAAGCCTTTTAATTGTTAAAAAGCGTTTGACTTGCGTGGATGATTCTCGATTGGTTGAAAAATTAGAATCATTGTGCGGATATGAAGTTAAGCTATCGCATAGTGTTGGAGCCTTGTCTAATAGGATGAATGAATATCCACAGGCGCGTAAATGGCTGTATAAGCATATTAGGACAGGAACAATTTCAAGGAGAGCGATTTTGTATTTAAATCGATATTTTAATAATGAAGGGTAGGAAACTGTATGTTAAACGAAAATTTTGAGGCAGTGTCATTATGCAAAGTAGTTGAAAGCTATTCAGACTTTATTTTGCTTCAAAGATTGGCAGATGTTAAAGACGGGCGTTTTATACATGTGAACTTTAATGAGGATGAGCCGGATAGATTTGATAATCGTAGCCACTTTAAATGTAAAAGCGGGCCAATGGCTATAGGTACAATCGGAATATGGAAATGGAGCGCGAGCCCTATATATAGCGATCCTTCCAAAGATCATATTGAAGTCACCTATCAGACAACAGACACTATAGTGGAATTCTATAGCTTTCCAGATGTATCTTCGATGGATCAGCTTCTTAATAAGATTAAGCTTGGTGTTAAGTTGAAAATCATTTGTGAAAATATTTTCTTTTGTTATTTTCATGAGCGAAATTTATATATGGGAGTATTATGCCATGGAAAAGATATAGTAAGAAACGGCGCCATTACACTTGGCAAAGGCATTGAATTTCTAGACCAATATTTAATTGATTCTAAAAATGTCTTTTCTATTAGCAATCAGGAGATAACTTTAATTAATGGATTTAATTTGGGAAATCCATGTAATAGGGTTTTACTTAAAGACCCATTGGAAATAGTAAAAAGCGCTATCTTAGCAAGAGGATCTTGGAGTGTGGCGAAGCGGTACGACATTACCAGGAGTGAATGGAAACGGTTAAAAGAATTTATTCAATTAATATCGATGAAAGACTTATACCAGGAAATAGCCGGAAAGTGTCTATGCTCAGAGAAAAAAGCAGAAGAACTTGTAGCGGATTTTACGCTTAAAGCAGATCAATGTATGTCCGGAACCGATATCGAATCTGAGGTCTTAATGGCAGTTATTGAGGACAATGAAAAACTTCGAAAAGCCTGTGAAAACTCGCTAGAAGAGAAGTGGCTCAAAGATAACGAAAAAAGAATTTCTGAAGCTGACATTAAACTACGAGCGGCGGAAGAAAGATTAAATGGTGTAGAGAAGAACATAGAGGATAAAAATAATCAACTCAGCGAGGTTTCAACTGACATCGCGAATAAACAAAAGCTCCTTGAGGATAAAGATAAAGAATATGAAGAGAAGATCGCGATGGGTGATGATGTAATAGCGCTTGTTAAAGAAAAAATTAAGTCGGCGCAAAATGACGCGTCTTCCTTTATCAGCGAAATGCTCTTTAAGAGCCCTATTGGATTGAGTCAGTCGACAACATCGGTCATGGAAAAATACGCATCAACATTTATATATGAGGGGAAATTATTGGAAGAACCTGAAGAGTACGCGAATTATAAAGAGCTATTCAATATTTTAACATCTGAACTTCAAGAGGCGGGAATCGCGCGTGAATTTTTATCGGATTTATCGGCGTTTCTTATTTCGATGTATTATGTAAGAATGCCGCTTCTCATAGCAGGTCCAAACGCGCAAGATATAGCGAACGCGTTATCTATATCTTTATGCGCGAAATACCCAGCAATATTAACATGTGGCACAGAATATGACGAGAACACGCTGACATTAGCAAGTAAAAGTGACGCGTCGGTTATTGTGATTAAAGACATGTTTCAAGCAAATTGGATAAACAAAGTTATTGATTTTCTAAATTCGAAGGATAAGTACTGCATAGTCGTTCAGCCGTTTTCAGAAGATTTATTTATTGAGCCAAAGAGTTTATATAATTACGCGTTCCCTTTGCTGACAGAACCACTGGTAGAGAAAAAAGCAGGTTGTAATTATAGTGGCGGGAGAAGAAAAGGAGAATTGGCGAAACTTGAATATGTAAACCCGAAACATGGAGTTGATAGATTGCTTAGATCATTGGGCGCGGGACGTTATTTATCGGAGATGGCATTAAATGTTTCGGGATACGCGGATTGTGTTTATGACGCGAGAAACGTAGATATGGAATATCTGGAAATTTTATACTCATACGCGACGGTAACGGGAAAAATAGATAGTTTTAAGAAAAATCTTGTCGCTGAGAAAAAACTATCACAGGATACAAAGATACTATTGTTATCCTTAGTTGGAGATGATGATTGATGGACAGAAGAGCCGAACTGCTTTTGGAAATAGCCAAAGAATTTAATATAAAACAGGGAGCTAGAGAAGACGCTATAAAGTGGGTGGCTAGAGCGTTATATACTTTGTTCGGTAAAATGGGAATCGCTTCGTTATGGGATACACTTGATGAACAGTCTCCTGTTTCTATAAAACATTTCAGAAACCGTGTTGAGAAAACGTATGAAGCCTATTTGAATATCTATCCAGAATTAAAAAGTCAGTTTTTATGCTCACCGGAAGAACTGAGTAATGAAATTCTAGGCATATATAGAAACGCTGGTTTTATCTATCATTCGTCATATCGATTGGCGCCTTCAAAGTATACAGAAGCATATGGTAATGGGATTTCATTAATTAGAGGCGCGTATTTGGATAAAAACTACAGCTACAGTGGGTTGGCGGAGTACACTGTAGGAAAACACGAAAATTGTAAATCTATAACAGAGGCATATGGAATACCACAAGTATTGTTGAATGATCATTGGAAAACCGTGGTTTCAATAGCGAAATGGTATCAGTGTGATTACGAAATAGACGCGGAATATCTACGAACAGCTGCTCCTTTTACCAAAGGATACTGGAAGAATAATCCTGATCTTAATGGTAAAGTAGCTATGCTAAGAATTAGAAATCAGGGAGATGCTGCTTATTATCTGTATAAATATCGAGACCGAGCGTTAGAATTAGCTTCGATACCGGGGTGGATGACATCGGGCTATTCATACCGAAGATTAGCGCTAGGGCTTTTGTACTCAAATGGACAAAACCCGCCAATTGGCTTTAGAGAAGATGGAGAATTAGTACACATTAAGCAGCATTATTTGCTACCAGCGGAGGAACTCAATTTAATTAGGGCGTATTCATGGCCGGAATCATTTGTTAATTTTCCTAGTGATTTTAATCGTTGTATGGCAAAACCGGTGTTTGAAGCGCTTAAAAGCATGCTGCAAAGCTTGGGATATCAATTTGTAAAGGAAGCGTAAATATGTCAAATGGAGCGAATTCTGTACACAATGACCTAAAGAGAGAACTGGAGAACTATATAAAGTCGCAGTATTTTGGAAAAACGCCAATACTGCTATCAGCTATATCAGAGCATTTGGATGATGAAGGAATATTATATCAAAAACCCTATATTGAATCGTCACCAGCGTATAAAAGTGTCTCGGGAGGAATAAAACGCTCCACTTTGCCTGAGTGGCAAAAGGATTTCTTTGGGGCGCTTATTGACGCTAATCTTGGGGTTTATGATGCTCCATTTACGCATCAGGTAAAAGCCTTAGAAAGTTATGTGGAAGGTCATGATATATTCGTGTCGACCGGAACAGGATCCGGAAAAACCGAATGCTTTATGTGGCCCATATTGACTAAACTTATAACAGAGGCTAGAACAATGCCAGATTATTGGCAACAGCGAGGCGTTAGAACCATAATAATGTATCCGATGAACGCGCTGGTTTCAGATCAAATTAGTAGACTTAGGAAACTTATTGGAGACAAAGATGATAAGTTTTTAAAGATATTTCGTGAGTATTCTGATTTAAATAGCAGAAGGCCACAATTTGGTATGTACACTGGAAGAACGCCATATCCTGGTGACGTTCCTTCAACGACACAAGATCGCAAATTAGAAAAAACCTTGGCTAAAATAGCTTTTCCCGAAAATGAGGAAGAAAAAGAGTATTTTGATAGACTTGTAAAAGATGGGAAAGTTCCCGCGAAAGCAGACATGGAAACATTTTTACAGGGATTACGTAATGGAAAGCATATTCCAGATCCTGAGGATGCGGAGCTTATTACTAGATTTGAAATGCAGCAATTTTGTCCTGATATACTTATTACAAACTATTCTATGCTTGAGTATATGCTGCTTAGGCCGAGAGAAGAAAAAATTTGGCGTGATACAGCTAATTGGTTGAACGCTGATCCGGAAAATAAACTTTTGTTTGTTATTGATGAGGCACATATGTATAGGGGGTCTTCCGGGGGAGAAGTAGCGCTTCTTATCAGGAGGCTGTTTCATAAATTAAAAGTAGACAGATCTAAGGCGCAGTTTATTCTTACAACCGCAAGTATGCCTAATCATGACGTGAGTGATAGAGAAAAAGTTATGGAGTTCGCGAAAAATCTTACCGCGGCGAAAACCGCCGAGAATTTCGTGTATCTTACAGGAGATAGAGAAGAGATAAGTGGAAAGCAAGAATATGATATTTGTGTTGAAAATTTTTTAAACGCGAATGCTTTAGATTTTGAAAACAAAGAGAACGATCGTCTCGAAGCCTTGAATACTTTTTGGGATAAAATTGACGGTTCTAAAGCGCCCTTTGCGTCATCCGAAGATGCCTACGCATGGATGTATGATAACATTATTTCATATCGCCCTTTTTTGAAACTGATACAATTATGCAGAGGTAAGGCAGTGTCATTAAGGGAACTTGCTGAAAAGATTTTTCCGGAATCAAGTGATACGGACGCGCTTTACGCGGTTAGCATATTGCTAGCAATCGCGCCATTGGCTAGAAATAAAAAAGGATCTATATTATTTCCCGCTAGAATGCACATGCTTTTTCGGGGAATAACAGGAGTATACGCGTGTATGAATCCCAAATGCTCACATTCGCACTCAGATGGCGCGTTATCTTTAGGCGAAATATATTTGTCGGATGGTCAGTTAATGTGTCCTCATTGCAATAGCGCTGTATATGAGCTATATAATGACCGTAGATGTGGGGCTCTATTTGTAAAAGGATATGTTCAAGACGAAGATTTGACCGGACAGACATATTTATGGAGATACCCGGGGCAGCTACTGGATTATCGCATGAAAGAAATACATCTATATATACCAGAAAATGATTTTGAATGGACTTCAAAGCAGGGAAAAAATCAAATAAAGCCGTGTTATTTAGACTTTAAGAGTGGTTTTGTGGATTTTGGAGATGATTCACAGGAAGGAAAACCAGGAATCAGAAAACTCTATTATTGTAATTATTCCGCAAAAGGTAGGCCACAGATTATTACGTTTCACACTTGTCCACATTGCGAGTGTCGGCTTTCACAGGCTCAATTGACATCATTTAGCACAAGAGGAAACCAATCATTTTTCAATTTAATTAAAACACAGTTTCAGACACAACCAGCTGTGCTTGGTAAAGACAATATGCCGGAAGTACTTCCAAATGAGGGAAGAAAAGTACTGGTATTTTCTGACAGCAGACAGAGAGCCGCTAAATTGGCAAGAGATATGTCCGAAGCCTCAGATGTAGAAGCAATCCGTCAATTATTTGTTTTAGCGATAAATGAAATGGAGAAAGCAGATCAAGAAGTGTCGTTGAGGTATCTCTATGATTATTTTTGTCTAGTTGTAAGCCGTAAACATGTTCAGATATTCCATGGCGCTGATAAAGAACGATTGATGGAAGATTGTCACAATGCGTGGAAGAACTATCAACGATGCGTCAAAAAAGGACGTCCATATTTACCTCAACTGGAGATTGATAAATCGCCACAACAGATGAAGGAATATTTAATACGCCTTTATTGTGGCGGTTATAACACATTATTTGACACGGCAATCAGTTGGCTTGAGCCTACGGATAGAATGCTTGAAGACTCGATTGACATGCTGGAAGAGAACGGATTAGAAATCGATAACGAGGAATTCATGGAAGTCTTTAACGCGTGGATGCTGTCAATCTTTGATAAGAATGCTGCTTTAGGAGATTGTATTTCAGATGAAATCCGTTATAAAGTGAGGCCATTTTATGGTGGATATGGCCTTGATCGAGATTGGAAATTTTCAAAAACCATAAGAAAAAAAATGGGCTGGACGGATGACTCGCGAGAAATGGAAGTCTGGAAAAGGGTTTTTCATGAGAATTTTCTTTATAACTCACAGCCTGGAAACAATAAATATTATGTTGCCTTAACTAACATAAAGCCGAGATTTAATCCTGAGCATTCATGGTACAGGTGTGAGCGATGTTCGGAGATTACACCGTATAAGCTGAGGGGAAAGTGTCCCGCGTGTCATTTGGGAAATATACATTTGCTTAATCAAAAAGATTATGAGTCGCTGAGCTTTTGGAGAAATCCTATACAAAACGCGCTTAATGGTGGAAAAATTCATGTAATCGATACAGAGGAACATACAGCGCAGCTTTCTCACAAGGATGAAAGAGATGAATTGTGGTCTAAAACGGAACAGTATGAATTAAGGTTTCAGGATTTTGTACGGGATGGCGAAACCCCGGTAGATATTTTAAGCAGCACAACAACTATGGAAGTTGGTATTGATATTGGATCATTAGTAGCAGTAGGTTTAAGAAATATTCCGCCTATGAGAGAAAACTATCAACAAAGGGCTGGCCGCGCGGGAAGAAGAGGTTCTAGTTTATCAACTATTGTAACGTTTTGTGAAGGTGGGCCGTATGACACATTATATTTTAATAATCCTGTTCCAATGTTCAGAGGCGATCCAAGAAGTCCGTGGATTGATATCGAAAGCGAAAAGTTAATACAAAGACATCTTAGTATGATAACGCTTCAGGAATTTCTTGCCGCAAAGGGAACAAGTCTTGATTCCTTACCCGCGGTGGAATTAATTGATGATTGTTTAGAGGAATTCTATGGCTTCCTTGAAAATTTTGATTTCTATAAAGATAAAACATTAATTCCTAATAATGTAGATATTGACGTATCAAAATTTCAAAGGGTATTGCAAGAAGAGTTAAATCAAATTCGCGTTAAACGGAATCTTCATCCTGAACTTTTTGGGGTTAATAGCAATGGGGATTTGGCAAACGCGAAGAGTACTCTTGACGCGCTATATGAAGAAGGAGTAATACCTACATATTCCTTTCCGAAGAATGTTGTGAGTACATATATTGCAAATCAATACGGAAATACTCAATATGAAGTTGAAAGAGGGCTGGATATCGCGATTAATGAATACGCGCCGGGAAGAGCTATTGTGGTTGATAAGAATACTTATCAAATAGGTGGATTATACTATCCGGGAAGCGAACGAAGGACGGGTAGGGTGTCGTCTCCAGCTCGGACATATATTGAGGATCCTAATTATTTAAAAAACATAGTATCATGCCCGAAGTGTGGATGGTTTGGACTTCAAAGTGAGGTTAATGATAAGTGCCCATTTTGTGGAAATACTAATTTGGAATTTTCGCGACAGATGTTGAGACCATGGGGATTCGCTCCTGTTAACGCCGAAGCGATACCAGACGCGCAGCTGATTGAGGAATATACATACGCGCGGCAGCCATTGTATTCTACATTGCCAGAGTCAGAAGAAATGAAAAAAATAGATGACTATTGTAATTTAAGAATGGCTTCAAGAACAAACCAGCGAATTATTATGTTGAACCAGGGAGCGTCTCAACGAGGTTTTATGGTGTGTAAAGATTGTGGCGCGGCATTTCCCGGAGATGATGAGAGTGTGTTAAAAGGACTTAATAGGCCCTATAAATCAAAATATACGAAAGGAAAATGCGATCATCGTAACTCAATAAATGTTGATCTTGGATATGATTTTATTACAGACATGCTTGTTCTGGAGATTGCGCTTGATGATAGTGTTATAAATACGGAAAGAGCTGAAAATCCTTGGCTTCCACGTGCCGCGCAATCTATGGCGGAAGCGTTTAGATTGGTAGCAAGTAGAGAAATGGATGTTGAATTTTCGGAATTGGTAACGGGATACAGACAAAGGAAGAATCCCTTGGGCACATTTATTGATATTTATCTTTATGACAGTCTTTCTAGCGGAGCGGGATACGCGGTAAGTGTTTCAGCCATTATTGATGAAATACTTGCAAAAGTTGAAGAGTTATTGAGGGGCTGTGATTGTGAAAGCTCTTGCTATAATTGTTTGAAACACTATAGAAATCAATATGTACATGGCCTACTTGACAGGTTTTCCGCCTTAGATCTTTTGCGATGGGCTAAGAGCGGAAAGCGGGCGGAGCCGTTGTCTTTTATTACGCAAAAAAGATTACTTTTACCATTAAAAGGAATACTAGAACAGTCAGGTTATACATTTACTTTTGATGATAAGCTAATAAATATTCGAAAAGGCAACAATAAAAAGAAGATTACTATTTATCCGGCGATGTGGTCTACTCCTAAAAATAATGGAGAAATATTTGTCTCTGACGCTTTGCTTAAATACGCTAAACCATACGCGTTGCAGAAAATAATGGATGAGTTTTAGTGAGTGTGGTAATTGCGAGTGCTATATAAAAAGGAGCGCAAAATGAAAGGCTACTCAAACAAATCCATAAACGCGAATTGGCTGGATGTTTTACAGGTTTTGACAGGAAAAACGCGCTTCTATGAAGATGGATATGCGTTTATAGCACGAGCGACGCAAGGCAGTATAAATAAGGTGAAAATAAGCTCAATTTTAAATTCGAGCCATAAGATAAGGACACGCTGTTCCTGTTCTGTGGCAGGCGTATCGATTGGATTAAGGGACTTTTATGGGAGGGCGATTATTTCTTGTTATCTTCTGACTTAGTAAATCAGCGACGCGCTAAAATATAGTAAGGGGGATTCTTATGGCAATTCCAAATTTAACAGAAGAATCAATAAAGCGGGCGATTGATTTCATGGAGAAGAACGGCATACCTTTTCACAATGAAAGCATGCAGTATGACTTGGTACTGGATGGCAAAAAATATCCGCCGAAGTATGTAGTATCGCTGGCCAATCATTTTCAAAATGGTACTGAAATATCCGTTGATGATTTCAATTCAGTACAGGCAGTAGATTTCCTGAAAAAGCGGGGATATACCATTGAAACAAAACAGCCGAAATACGCGCTTACAATTACAGCTGATGAAGTAGTGTCTACGGACGCGAGATTCACTATGGATAACATATCTACGGGCGATAATTATAAGCCTTTAGAGACGTATTTTGTAAATGCCGAGGGTGTTGAGACTAGACGAAATTACGCGAAGGGTGAGAGAAGGAATTCGAATCAGACTCTGCCAAAGCTCGCGTGCCAGTTGTTTGAAAGACAGCTGGTTAAAATGTCGAAAGATGAAAAAGATGCTTTTCCTGTTTGCGAATATAATTCGGAGTCCGAGTTGATCACCGGTATTTATTCTGGCGTTGAAGAATTTAGACAGCATCGCAGTTCCATAGGATATCTCGTTTATAGCTATGCGGATGACCGTCAGTTTGTGATTTATTGCTGGAATATTTTTTCTACAATTCTCTTTGTTCAGGAGTGCCTTAAGAGATTTGGTAATCCGGGCGATAAGTTCGTGTTACTTTATCGAGACAAGACGGAGAAAGAACTCGGTGAAAAGAAAACCGATGTGTCACCCGTGGATAAGACGGAGAAACCGGGTGAGCATAAATTTAATGGATATCGGAACGCGTACTCAGATTTGTTGATTGAATCGAAGAATATCATTTTCCGAGGAGCTCCTGGAACGGGTAAGTCTTACCTCGCGAAAGAAATCGCGACAGATATTGTGAGCGATGGATATTATGATGATTATACACAGTTAAGTGAAGAACAGAAGTCGCAGATCGAGTTTGTCCAGTTTCATCCAAGCTATGATTACACAGATTTTGTTGAAGGTTTACGCCCAAGAGTTAAAGAGGATGGAACGATGGGCTTTGAACTAAAAGACGGCGTTTTTAAACGTTTTGTGGATCGCGCGAGAAAAAATTATGAGAATTCACAGAAGGCGGAGAAAGATATAGAAAATGAAGCTTCCGCGCAAGGAGCGATTACGGATTTCTTTACAGGTGTTGAGCTTGGAAATGATTCGTTTAAAACCATTAACGGAAATACGTTCTATATCACTTCTGTAGATGATCAGCATGTGTATATTTCAATTCCCGGCAATGCCGCGGTTAACTCATTATGTTTGAATGTTGGAAATATCCGAAGAATGCTGGAATCCGGAGAGAACTTTGACAAGATTAAAGACGTTACTGCTTTTTTTAGCAAAACTTTCGCGACACAAGCCTACTCCTATGAATTCGCGCTCTATAAAGAAATTAAGAAAAAAGTTTCTACGTCTAAGATAAAAGGTCAAAAAGAGCGGCTTAAAAAATTTATCTTTATTATTGATGAAATAAACCGAGGCGAAATTTCTAAGATATTTGGTGAACTGTTCTTTAGTATAGATCCTGGTTATCGCGGCCCTGCCGGATCTGTGGCGACTCAGTACGCGAATTTACATGAGAATGAAGCTGACAAATTCTATATTCCGGATAACGTTTACATTATTGGCACGATGAATGATATTGATCGTTCCGTAGACAGTTTTGATTTTGCTATGCGTAGACGGTTTAGATTCATTGAAATTAAGGCTGACGCGCGTGTTGAGATGCTTGACCTGCTTGGTGAAGACTTAAAGGCTGAAGCAATGGAGAAAATGTCCGCTCTTAATAAGGAGATCGCGGCGACGGAAGGCTTAAATATAAACTATCAAATTGGCGCGTCATATTTCTTGAAGCTTAAGAGCATTGGATTTGATCAATTATGGACAGATTATCTTTTCCCATTGCTTCAGGAATATGTACGCGGCATGTATGATGAAAACGGTATTCTGGAGCGATACGCGAAGGCTTATGGCTATGAACCGGTAGAAGAGGGATCCGCGGATGGCACAGTTGAGAATTAGTGATAACTCAAAAAAGAATAAAGAAGAGTTTTCCGCTGTCTCAAAGCTTGTAGATCATGTGGCCGATAAAACGCTGGAACAACTCGCGTCCGAAGGAGTTTTTGTGTTTCCGGAGTTTGTAGAAGAGTCAGAAGATATTACAAAGGATCAAATGATTCTTCAAAGTTACAACGATTCCTATTGTACCAGTAACGTTATGGGATTTTTAGGCTTGGGTGATGAGCGCCTTGTAATTGAGTCTCGATTCGCGTCTGATGGAAATGATTATTTCTTGCAGTATTTAATAAATCGGGTATTTGATTTCCCTAATGTAGTCGAATTCTCAACCCAAGCTAACAGAGAAAATCAGCTGTTTAAATGGCTGCTGTTTTTGTTCCCGCGTTACTTGAAAATGGCAATGAGAAAGGGACCATACAAGACTTATATAACCAGGAAATACAATGACGCGAATTTTAGAGGAACGCTGAATGTGTCCCGCCACATCAGAACCAACACACCTTTTACAGGGGAAATCGCTTATGACAAAAGAGAGTATTCTTATGAAAATGATGTAATGGAGCTGGTAAGACATACAATTGAGTTTATCAGGCAGAAGCCTTTTGGAAATAAGCTTCTAAGAACAGTAAAGGAGCTTCCTGTATAGTTTAAATAGTGGATGTTGAAAATAGAAAATACCTCAGAGTACAATAAGACTACTGACTGGCAGGTTAGTAAAAATCTTATCGAACAGAGAGGTATCTAAAATGAATACTACCACACAGAACAAGAAAATTGAAGCAATTACAGAAAAGACTTTGGTTGTTGGCATCGATGTCGGAAGTGAGACTCATTATGCCAGAGCATTTGACTGGCGAGGAGTCGAATACTCCAAGAAACCGTTCAGGTTCAGCAATGATGAATACGGTTTTGAAGAGTTTAAGGCATGGATGCAGCAATTCAAAGACGCACATGGAAAGGATAAGGTAGTTCCAGGAATGGAACCAACTGGCCACTACTGGTTCAACCTCGGTAAGTTCCTCCAGGACAACGAGATTAAACCGGTACTGGTAAATCCCCATCATGTGAAGAAGTCAAAAGAACTCGACGATAATAATCCGACAAAGAATGATCGTAAGGACCCTAAAGTAATCGCAGGCTTAATCAATGAGGGACGATATATGATCCCATATCTGCCAGAAGGTGTGTACGCCGAACTCAGAACAGCATCAAATCTGAGATTTCAGCTACAGTCAGAGCTTACGAGAATTCAGAATCGATTGAGTCGTTGGTTCAGCATATATTTCCCTGAATACAAGACCGTATACGGAAAACCGTATGCAGTCAGTGGGATGATGATCCTGAAACAGGCTCCGTTACCAGAAGACATCAAGGCGTTAGGTGTCGAAGGAATCAATCAGATATGGCGAGATGCTAAGTTAAGAGGTGTCGGCAGAAATAGGGCAAAGACCCTGGTATCCGCGGCAGAGCACAGCGTTGGAAGTAAAGAAGGAGCCAAGGCAGCAAGGATAGAAATCCAGATGCTGTTTGAGGATTATGAGTCTCGGAACAATCGTCTTCAGGAAGTTATGAAGTTGATCGAGGAACTGCTTTTACAGATCCCGATGGCTGAAAAAATGATGGCAATTAAGGGAGTGGGTATCAAAACAGTATCAGGCTTCCTTGCAGAAGTGGGAGATATCACTCGCTTCAACAATCCAAAAGAACTGCAGAAATTGGCAGGTTTGGCGTTATCGGAGAATAGTTCTGGTAAGTACAAGGGCAAGACAACAATCAACAGACGGGGCAGGAAGAGGCTAAGATATCTGCTCTTTGAGGTTGCAATGTCACTTGTATCAAAGAATCCGGAGTTTAGTGCATTGCACCATTACTACACAACCAGAACGCTGAATCCACTGAAGAAGATGCAGTCCCTTATGGCTGTGGCATGCAAACTGATCCGAGTCTTCTATGCAATGCTAACGAAGGGTGTGGACTATGATCCGACAAAAATGATTAGCGATATCAGGCGACCGGCAGTGTACATGCAGGCAGCATAAGAAAACAGTAAGTTATAGGTCAGGCTCTTTCAAGAGCCATTAAAACAAGCTGAGTGTAGCAGGTAACGTCCACTGGCAACAGTGCTGGTACAGGAAGCAAGTCAGTAATCAAAGAATACAAAGAATGAGCCAGTAGTCGGCAGGAATTTTCACCAGGGGGCATGACCCCGTAAAGGAGCTAAGCTGACACCCTGGTTATGGATAGGCAGGACGAAGGAAGTTGGGACCTCTGGAGACAGAGATGATCCCGGTGGACATAGGAGGTTAGCTGCCGTAGAGGGATGGGTATACACAAGGCCATGTAGAACGAAAATAAGGACGTTCTATTTCGTATACCATAATACCGCTATTTCAGTACTCGATACATGGAAATATCCATGACATCGGCTCATTCACTGAGACAAACAGGGTTGAAAAACCTTGGATTTTCAACAAAAAACACTTGATTATATGAGGAGGTGGATATCGTAGTAGAAGCTACGCGGCAATACCAGATTGGCTATAGAAATAAGGTTATTGTGAATAATCTGGTCAATCCGATCGCGCATGCGTATTACCATGAATACAGGTCATTACAAAGATTGTGTATCTTGATTCTTAAAAATGAGGAACATCAGATTGGGTATGGGACTCAGCAGATTTACGGAATCCTTTTTGACGGTGCCTGGCTTTGGGAAGAATATGTAAATCAGTTGATAGGCAACGTATTCTATCATCCTATGAATAAGGCAAATAGCGGCGTTCAGAAGCTGTTCGCGGGCGGAACAGGATCAATCTATCCGGACTTTATCAGCAGAGAGTCGAAGAACCGCGTTATCGCGGACGCGAAGTATAAACCCATGGATAATATTGGCAACAAGGATTACCTTCAGATCTTGGCTTATATGCTGCGTTTTGATTCAAAGAAGGGATTTTATCTTTATCCGGAGAAAGACGTTCTGGATGACAAAACGCTTCGATTGAATTGTGGATCTACGTATGAAAAGAATGTAAAAGCCAGAGAAGATATCGCTGTTACTAAGATAGGACTTTTTGTTGAACAGAACGCGGAAAATTATGACGCGTTTGTAAAATTACAAGGGTTTAATGAAAATAGTTTTATACATAGGTTGTTCGCGGATAGCTTCGTTATTACCAATGATAATATTAAGATAGCGGCATTTTCCAAAAAGTGGATCGCGAAATTTCGGAATCCCGAGGTTGGATATATCGAGCTTGTTGATCATTTTATGGCAGATGAGTGTGATGAACTTGGTTTCGCGATGGATACAGGCGACGCGTTTGCCGCTAAGTATGGAAAAGCTGTACATGATCCTGCTTTGTTAAAAAGGATAATTACAGAGGTTGATGATATGGCATTGCTTGGTTCCGCGATATACTCGAGATGGAGATATTTCAATCATTGGTCTTATTCAGGAGCCGCGATACTAAGACCTGAGAATAAGGAATGGTTTATTGTTGCTTTGAGCAGAATGGAGGAGCTTGCGACAGGAGCGGAATAATTAGTGGAAAGGAATGTGTAATATGGCAGATTGGTTAGTTCCCTGCAATGTCAAGTATTATGATGTTGAAGGCTCTTTTGTTTATATATACGTTGGAAAGCCTTATTCCGCGATTCGGTATAAATGTAAGGTGATGAAGGCCGGAAAGCCATCAAGCACGATAGACGATAAGAAATTTGTAATTAAAGGGGATCCATATATTAATTATGGATGCTACATGGAGCTTGAACTCGTAAAGAAATACGACACGGAAGCACTGGATCTTTCGCGCTTAAAAGAGCTTGGGCTGAAGTCGGTGCAAGGACCCAGTAAAGTCACAGCGGAATTAAATGAATATTTGAGCCGGTTTTGATTTTGTTTTTGATCCGCCGGACTACAAGCTAAAACAATAGTCAACAATATAAGGAAGGCGAATGATGTAATCGCGCGCCTTGTCAAGTCAGCCGCGGATTTTCGTGAAAAATCCGCGCAAGCGTAATACGAGAAGGGAGATAACGGATGACACATCATACAATCGACGCTTATCCGATTCCGGAGAAGAGTCACATATATATCAATGAACCATGGCTAATCGACGTCTCGAAGGAGCCGCAGTTGAAGAAGGATGTTGAAAAGTTCCGTCAGCCAGATGACTGTGGGGATAATGTCCGCGTATATATTCCAATGGATCTGAATCATGACGCGATTCTTCGGAGGCTTGATTATGTGATCAATAAATTCGAGGAGGCAAGTGAAGCTAATGAGTTCCGTTTCGAAGAAGAAGTGGGACAGGTTATTTCTCAGTTTGAGATCTATGATCAGATACGCTACATCCGGAATATGCCGAAGGATAGCAGTAAACACAGCGCTGATGTTGTTAAGCTTGCGCAAGATATTATCACCAGACTGGAGGGCATCGAGGATGCCGGCGCGGAGATGTTTCCGTTTGAGTTGATAGAAGAACTGAAGGCCGAATACTTGGTTTAAATTCCTGCCATTGGGGAAATTACGAACGATAAAGAACAGATAGAAGATATATACCAATTTTATTAGGACGCGGCAATAAGAAAAGACATTCAGACGTTATCCGGGCTATTCGCGGAGAATTATTATTTTCGCCATATGACCGGAGTATAGTCAGGAGGAACAATGCAATACGAATTTAAAGAATCAGATTGGAAGCTATTCCGTAAGCAACTACCAAAGTGGCAGGAAGATTTTATGGATAAGCTGAATCATGAATATATCGATCTTCTTAATGGAAATGGCCAGGCATCTGATAAATTCTGGTCGCTGGAGAAACGTATTAAAGAAGATAAAAAGAATACAGGCGTAATTTGCAGGGATATGAGGAGGAGTGATCTTTTCTTTGATATCGTTGAGCTTGTGAGTGAAGGCGCGATTACAATAGAGGATTTGTCTGATTTTAGCCCTGAGCTGCGGGACGCGGTTAAGGGCAGAATGGCTATGAACTGGGATTGATTTTTCTCTACAGCTCGGATTACAAACCGACCCCCAGGTGGATTTATTAGGAGGTGCTAGACCGGCTGAACCTTCAACGCTACGCGGCCGTCAAGCAGCGGATTGACATCCATTGTGTTCTTCCCCGGCTGGACAAGTCGGAAACCGGCCTCTATATTCAGGCCCATCTGGCTTACGCTCAAGAACTGTATCAAAAGGAGATTACAGACCCGTGTTAAATATATTTTTCAGCGATAGCGCGTACGGCAATTACCTGGCTTCTGGCCTGAAACAAAGGGACGAGGAACTTTGTACACTTTCTATCATGCTCGACGTTGGTTCTATAAATGAGGACATACTCGGAGAATACAGGAAAAAACTTTACACGAAAATGTATTCCTATATGTTCAACGAACAAGCGGATCGTTGCGTGGATGAATATTTTGACAAGTCAATTGCCGCTTACAACAAGATTTTAGAAACCGCTCAAAAGGGACAGAAAGTCAGAATATGGCTAGATAAAGATCCTGCGGCGGTATGCGAGTTTTACTGGCTTTGTGGTCAGCTGAGAGATCATGGATTATCGGAGAATAGTACAGTTTTGGAGACGCCGGACGTTGTTTATAGTAACGGCAAGAAAACTCGTCCCCATTCTTGGGGCTGTATTTGCTCGGATGAGCTGAAGTCGATACCCCGCGTTGAAGAGCCGCTGACATATGAAGAGATCCAAACAAACGCGGCGAAGTGGGATGAGTTGAAGAAAGCTGACACATTACTGAGAACGATCATTGATGATGAGGTCGTAAGCGTTCCTGAGGATTCTTATGACGAAAAAATCATGAGGCTGATCCCGAAAACGCCGATACAAACTAGCGAAGCGCAAGGAAAATTCTTTTGTCAAAATGATATAGGAATCAGCTCCTTGATTATAGACTGGCGGTTCGCCATGCTGGAAAAGCAGGGGAAAATCGTGAGGCTTAAGAAGGGTGAGCGGCAGGCTTTTAACATAATAAAGAGGGCGTAATACCATTTTGATAAATCTATTCGAAAGTAACGCAAAATAAATCATTTAGATGTATAATATGTAACAAATAAGACAATAGGAATAATATCCGGTCGTGTAGAGGGAGCATGTCCGGAAGTCCATGTTATTCCTTGGCGCTAAACAAAAATCAGAGGGGGATATTTAATATGTGGGTGTCTACACACATACGTTTTTACGCTATGGATAATTATCCGGGAAGTAAAAGAGCGTCATTGAATCGAATAACTTTCTATTACCGCGATCGCGGAACTCCAGGGAAATAATTGAATATTGAGGTCTTATGGCTTGTCTTAAATGGTATTTACTCGTTTATAGGCCGGCCTTATTTCGCGTAGAATTCTTTTGAGCCATGGCTGAGAGATAAGTGGCAGAAGTTTAAACAAGTGGATTTGAATAATAGAATTTCAAACAAGGGGTAGCCTATGTACGATTACAAGATTGGTTCTTTCAATGTGAACAATATGTCCTTCCGCTCCGATCCCGATAAGTTCAAGTATATCGCGGAGATTATCAAGGATCAGAAATACCAGATCGTGGCACTTCAGGAGGTTTTGACCGAGGGCAAGGTTTGGAAGACGATTGATGAGCAGAAGAGGAGGTTCTTGCGGTATTATCTGGGGAAGGATTGGGAATTTTGCTGGGCGGCGCCGGACAGGTTCAAGTCCAGCGCGCCGGAGGATAAGCGCGGGGAAGGGTACGCTTTTCTGTGGGATAAACGGTTTTTTACGATTCCGGAGTATATTAAGAGCCCGACGGATATTCGGGAATTTGAGCCGCGGATCGTGAACCAGAGCGAGAATGATGTCAGAGCGCGGCTGCCGAAGATGGCGAGAATGCCATTTTATGGGCGTTTTATACCGGTGAGAGGACCTTTTATCGAGATTCGCCTGATTAATACGCATATTTTTTCCGGGAAGAATTTATCATCCGATATCGCGATTCGTAAAGAGGAGTTCAGTACGCTTGTCCGGAACGTTCTGCCCGGGATCGGCGACAACGTCTATGGCCAGAACAGAAGGCCGTACACGGTTCTTTTGGGTGATTACAATCTTAGCGTCCGGGATAAAGATATCGTTCAGGCGGTATCAGGTTTGAATACGGATATCGACGAATTTGTTTTTCTGGATAACGGGAAAGCGATAAAAACGATCCAGAAAGAGAAAAGCACTTTAAAGGATCCGGCCGGAAACAAGGGGAATGAGACGGCGGCGGAAGAGAGTCAGGATTATAGCAACAGTTTTGATCATTTTTCTGTTGATATAAGTTGGTTTGAAGCCGAGGGAGTCCGGATTGAGGCGTCGAGACTGGATGTGAGAAACGCGCTGCCGAATGGCGTTGATTTAGAAACGTATTATAAAAAGATTTCAGATCACGCGCCGGTGGAGCTGAATATTTCCATGAGATAAAAATATTAAAATAAGGGGGCTATTATGGAAAAAAGCGAGATTAGTGAATCAGAGAGAATGAAGGCCGCGTACGCGCTGAATTTGTGTACCGTATCGGTTTCGCAGATCATAGACTATCGTGATTTGAACATTATGGAGCAGGAATACGAGGCGATCCTTAACAATTTGAATCTGGAAAATATGCCGAAGGACGAGGCGCTTTTAAATATTTTGAAACAGCTGCTGGACACGATTACTTTTTTTAGAATTCAGGAAGGGGATAAGCAGCTTTTTGAGAATGAGTATAAGCAGAAGGTAAAGAGCGCGATCTGGAGCGCGGTTCCCAATCTTGGGCTGATCGTTGCGGGAGGCAATCCGGTGACCATGGCGGTTTCTCTGGCGACGCAGGTCGGCGCGGGCTACATGAATTACAGGAAGAATAAAGTGGCCTATGAGTTGGAACACGAAAAAGCGAAATGGCAGTTGGAAAGATCCGCGATCGAGCAGTTTAACGGCCTTCGCAGAGAGCTGTTCGACACCGCCTGGCGGCTGGCGGATGAGTACAATTTCCCGGATCATTACCGTCTAACGGAACGGCAGATCAAGCAATATAACGAAATCCTTCTGGACAATGACACGGTCAGAAAATTCAATCGTTTAGAAGCGATTAAGGATGAGTTTGAAGCGTATCCGCCGTTTTGGTACTTTTTTGGAAACGCGGCGCACGCGATCGCCTGTGACAATCCCGGCACTGAGATCGAGAAGCGTTTTCTGAGGCTGGCGAAAGAGTATTACGAGCGTTACTGGAAAGTGAACGAGCATGGTTTGCTGAGAAACGATCAGATCGCGTCCAGCTGCGCTTTGGAATTTGTGGATCTGATGGATTTTCAAAGCGACCGGGACAGGATTGAGGAATATTTGCGGAAAGCCGCGAAGTACTCGGGAAAAGCCAATGACACGCTTCAATTGTGCGTTGTCGGTTACTTAAGGATCGGGGCGTATGAGCCGGCGGAGCGGACTTTGCGCTATCTTGTGAACGAAGGGTATAACCGGAACATTAACGCGCAGATACTCAGCGGCATATATGTTCAGAATCACATGAACGGGACGGACGCGGACGCGTTCGCGAAATATGATTATCTCGCGAAGCGGGTGAACAGCGAGCGTCTTATTCCCTGGATCGGGCAGAACGCCGGTATGAAGCAAATCCAGGATCAATTTGTTGAGCGGCAGCAGAACATATTAGAGGCGGAATGCGCCGAAGTGTTTAGCGCGCTGGAGCGAAAATATATTATTAAGCTCAATAAGATTTTTCCGGCTCCTGGAAACAACAGAGAATACGCGGACTCGTATTTCGCTTCGGAACAGACGATTCTGAGAACGCGGGACGTCACGAAAGTTTTTGCCTCGAATATAGAAAAAGATTCCTATGCCGGCAGACTGCAGGACGTTGAGTTTTCGCTGAGTCTGATCGACATCCTGAATGAGTATTTTGACGCGCTGGAGCAATTGGATTTTATTTATAATATCGATGATTTGAGAGACATTGTCTCAAAAGCGATTCAAATGAATAAGGCGGAGATCAACGCTTTACAGAACAAGCTGTTTGATAAAAGCTTTAACAGTGACGATTTTCAATCCGTTCAAAAATACACGACATTAGCTTTTGTCAGCGAGCTTAAAGTAAAAGCGAAGGTTCAAATCGCCTCGTATGTCGCGCTCCTGGAGACCATGGAGGATTTTACGCGAAGTGAGGCGAACCTGATCCGCGTCTGCGCCAAAGAAAACCTGCCGGACCTGGAAGTCCTGCTCAACGCGAATCTCAGCAACTCGAATTTGCTGGAAATCAAACAGCCAACATTTTCTTTTGACCTGTTGGGACAGGAGCGGACCGACGAGAATCGCGTCGTTAAAGCGAGAAAAGACGCGCTGTCCATAATGAAGAATGAATTTCCGGGATTATTAACCGGCGAGAAAACGGAAATATTATATAAAGGCGATCGAGACTTTCATTCTTATTTCATGAAGCTGAATACGTTCAATCCATTACACGCGCTGGAAGAAAAGGGCGGCGCGGATATTCTGGAAATCGCCGGCGCGATCGGAATACCGGGGATTGCCGGAAAGAACAGGGGAGAGATATTGGAGAGAACCGCGCTGGCGGTCATAGACGACAAGACCTTCAGTGATAATGATCTTGTTTTTACGGACACAGGTGTCATCTCAATCGGCAAAGTGATCATTACCAAGGAAGCGCCGTATGGTGATATCATCTATGACGCGAACCATAAAACGCTGACAATATTGAATACGCGTTACGCGAATAAAAATGTGGATGTTGAGAAGCTGGCGAATGTGATTCGGAGGCTGGCGGATGGAAAGCTATAAAGCTTTGCCCTCTTTAACAACGAGATGGCGTCAATTGAATTATTTGTTAATTGAACCCCGACAAACATATTCTTTGTTTGTCGGGGCTTTTACGCCTTTAGAAACGTGATTTACGTAATGAGTGAAATAACCGATGGAAATATTCGAAGACCCGGCTTTGAGCCAATTTATTGGTACTGAAGAAATAACAACCGTGGTGAAGGCACCTGTGATTATGATTATACCTATCGCGATATATATTTAAAACGAGAAAACTATATACAAAATCAAAAAGAGATGTATAATTATATAAAACATACGGAGGATGATAATTTGAAAGAGATGCTTACAAATGAGCAGCTAGTAGAGCATATGAAAAATAAAGGAATAAAATTTACTATTGTCAGTGAAGAGGACGCGAAAGAATTCTTGAAAAATAATAATTATTACATGAAACTAGCTGCTTATAGAACAAATTATGAAAAGCAAACTATGGAACGCGCGACAAAGGGGCAATATATAAATCTTGAATTCGCGTATTTAAAAGAACTTTCAACTATAGATACGCGCTTGCGGTCCTTAATACTGGAAATGTGTCTTGATATTGAACATCACCTTAAACTAAAGTTACTGAATGAGCTTGAGAATGAAGGAGATGATGGATATCAGTTGATTAGAAAGTTTGTGACAAAAAATGACAAAGTATTGAAAAAGATAAACTCACACAAATCGAGTGAGTATTGCAAAGCGTTAATAGAAAAATATTATCCGTATTTTCCCGCATGGGTGTTTGTGGAACTGATTTCGTTTGGAGATTTAACATATTTATGCGAGTTTTACAGGGAAATATATGGTAAAGAAATCATAGACAAAAAATTCCTTAATTTGGTAAGAGATTTAAGAAACGCTTCTGCCCATAGTAACTGCCTAATAAATAGACTTTCAGATGAAATATATGGAGTTCCGGATAAAAGGATTATTGATTTTGTCAAAAAACTGAGATGTGTTGGAAAGACGTCGCTTAGTAACAATATTAAGCGTTCTTTTATGTATAATTTTATTGTGTTGCTTTATGTATATGATAAGATTGTTAAAAGTGAGGCTGCTAAAAAAAATCAATACGCGGCGTTGAATGAATTTTTGAAACATAGGGTCAAAAAGAACGCGGATTATTTTGAAAAGAATAATTCCATAAAAAGTCAATATTCATTTTTAGAAAAAGTGGTTGACAGTCTAAACTGAGTACGATATTATTAACTTACGATTGAAAAGCGAATAGCTTTTATAAGGAGTGTCCATAGTAATATGGCACTCCTTAATTTTCGTAATTCGTGATTTTAAAAAAATGAATTGTTCCGGATTTCTCTTGCCGCCTACTTTGTGACACAATGAATAAACCTCGGAATCAGCGGGTTATCATTGTCAATTCTGTAGTAATAGCAGAGCCGCGTATAGCAGTCGTCGTTGACGAGCGGGATGAAGCGCAGGTACGGGCGGTCCATGTGTCGGGAGCCATACGGCGTGATCGTGACGCCGCCTGAACGCGTCAGCGCGAGTCCGAGAGTATCCGCCTGATAGTTATAGGAGATATCCTTCGGGTAAACGTTATGCCTGGCGAGGAGATTCCTTACCCAGTCGTTGATGTCCACGACGAATACCGAGCCTTCCTTGTCCGAATGAAGGTCGTTGATGTCGCCGTTGTAGACGAAATGGCAGCCGGCGAGGTCCTCAATCCGGAGGCTTTGGCGGGAAGACAGCGGGTGATTCACGCGCGTCGCGGCGGCTACTATGAAACGCTTTACCGGACGCCGATCGAGCGCGGCTGGGGGCAGATGGTCAAGTTCGATCATGATTTTGTCGGAAGGGAAGCTTTGGAAAAAGAAGCGGCGAATCCGCGGCGCGTGATGGTAACGCTCGAATGGAACTCGGAGGACGTGACAGATGTTTTCGCGTCCCGTCTGCGGGAAGGCGAGCCGTATAAATATATGGAATTTCCCGAGGACAGGAGCGCCGTGGTCGCCGAGCAGCCGTATAATCCGGCGCTTCACGTCGCCGCCGGAACGTGTGTCATGTTCCATCAGGATGAGGTTCAGGCGGGCGGAAAAGAGATCGGCGTGAGCAGCGGGCGTATGTACAGCCCGTATTACCGCGGGATGATCAGCCTCGCGACGGTCAACAAGGAAGACGCGAAGATCGCGCCTTTCCCGTATATTCAGGACGGACGCAATGAGAAGATTGATGTGCCCGGCATACCGAGCGGAGTGCCGGTGAAATAGGAAAATTTGATATTGGCTCGTTTTAAAAGCCGAAGGCCTGATTGGTGGCCTTCGGCTTTTTGCCTGGTTTCAGGCAATTATACCTTTCGAGCGCGGGAGCGTTTCGATTTTGAATAACAGCAAAAAAAAAGAACACCGAAGTGTTCTTTGGTAAACAAGAACAGAATTGACGCGGGCGCCGCTTCTGCTGAAAACCTCAAAGGTTTTCGTTCGTTATGTTTATAATATACTACTCTTAACAACTCTGTCAATCACTTTCTTAAAACGTACTGGTTTCTACGGCTTTCTAAATAATCAATTATCTGACAAATAAACTTATAATTTTCAACAAGAGATTCGTTTTTTCCAAAAAAGATCTTGTTATCGTTCCTTAGCATTGTTTCAAAGAATAATTTTCTTACCTCTTTCATACCCTTGTCACGCATGTTCCGGTTTCCGGCGGTATTCAATAAATCATAATACACAAAGAGTAAAACAACAAAATCATGAATAACAGGATTGGCCATCTTGTTTTTATAGCTGGTTGTAAACTTTTTAGATTTTGCCAGCGTGTCCATAATTTTCATGTTTTTATTTATTTTTATGGAATAAGGTTTTCTCAAAGAATTTAACAAACAACTATTATGGGCGGCGGCATTCCTTAAGAACTTGACACTTCCTAAGTAGGAGGAGTAGGAGTGTTCGCCATAAGTACTATAATATAAGTCGTATACTTCGATAAATCGACCGAAGGAAAGTGTTTCAATAAAACTCCATACAGGAATATTATCCTCATCTTCGTGAAATTTACGGATTAACTCAGAGGTCGCGGAATTATCAATATTTTTGTATAAACCGGATAAAACGGAGTAATCACTTTCAACATATTTTCTAATGATTAGATAGCCATCTTCCGCGTTGTTATTCGTAATGTCTTTAAGTAAATGAGTTTTTAGTACGTGTTCAATATCTAAGCATAATCCTACAATCAGGCGTCTTAAATACATGTCCAGGGTACTGAGTTCAACCAAATAAGCAAAGTCCAAATTAATGTATTGATGACTTCTGGCGGCCATGCTGTATTTCGGGAAATCTCGTTCGTAAGATTTTAACTTAAAATAATAGTTGTTATATTGCAAAAAGCGCCTTGCTTCTTCCTCATTCATTTTTTCAAATGTAATGTTTTTATATTTGAAATCAGCAATCTGATCATCAAACGAAAGCTTATTTTTCTTTGTCATGTCGTTTATACTCCAACTAATTAAAAAACGTCGGGAAAACCCGCGGTATCTTCACACTCGTACTCTTTTTCTTATTCTTAACGCATTTTACGCGATAGACTTTCTTGTTAGCGTGGCTAAAGCTCCGATCCAGCAGCTTATAAACAGTGACGGGCTTACCGTACATCACCGTATCAAAGGTTGTTTTGATCTTGTCCTCCTGATACAAGGTGAACAGGTAAAGAATAAAATCGTCGTTCTGGGCCAGGCCCGTGGCCTCGATTTCCGCGTTGATACTGTTTTCCGCGAAGATGGCGGAGGAGCCTGCCAGCGCCGCTGTCACGGAGCGAGGGAGCGAGCTTCCTCTCAGGTTCGGCGTGATGGTCAGGTAGTACAGCGCGTCGTCGCTTTCGATGAGGACGGACATGGAAGAGCTGACAATGAGGCCCGCCCGCCTGGCGAGAGCGACGGTCAGAATGGCGGCGCAGGCGATGATCGCCAATCCAAGCGCCGGTGAAATCCGGCCAAGACCCATGAATACTACCGGCGTGATAATACCGACGCAGCCGACGCACATGGCCGCGATTAATTCCTTTACTCCGTTAACGCCGTTAGCCCCGGCGTATTTATCGTCGTAATGATGTATTTTCATAGTTTTTCATCCTTTAAGAATTTATTTGGAAGCCTGTCGCGGCGTCCGAGAATATTATAGCGCTAAAACGGGAAAGTCACAATCGTATGGCGATTATCGCCTGCGGTTTCGCGGCGTTTCTTCGCAACTTTCGCGGTGTTTTGTCGCGGTTATCTCGGCCGCGATGTTCCGGGTGAAATCTCCAGAAATTTAACTCGCCCTGGAGACTATGGCCTTTATGGAACGCGTTCGCGGCTCAGAATCTCCAGATAAAGCTTCTTGTGGCTTTCCCTGGAGATTATCGCGGAAAAAGTGATTGCGCGCCGGCCAAAGTCCCAATATACTAACAGTAAAGGGAACTGTATTCATTCACGAGGGGAAATCGCGATGAGCAAATTCAGAAGAAATCGAATCATCAACGCTGTGGTCGTTTCGGCTTTAATCGCCGCGGCGTATTCTTTTCATGTGTACGCTATGCTGAGCGCGGGCGATAATTTTCTCGGTCACGCGCTGGGCGGCGCTCGGAGTTTGATTTATATCGGTCTTTTCACGGCGTGGGGGATTTCAGCCGGGAAGCGGGTCGCGCAGGTTCAGGCGCGGGACTATATGATGGCTATTGCCGCGCTGATCGTGGTCTGGATCGTTGTTCGCTCGGTGAAATACTTGTCCGCGGTGCCGCCCGACCCGACGCGCTATTTGTGGTATCTGTATTATTTCCCGATAATTTTCGTGCCGCTGTTCAGCGTTTTTGTGGCGATGTCGCTGGATAAGCCGGAGGACTACCGACTTCCCGGCTGGACGGGGCTTTTGACGCTGGTCGGCGCGTCGCTTCTGTTGCTGGTCATGACGAACGACACGCATCAGCTCGTGTTTGTTTTTCGGGCGTCCGGCGGTGGGTTTGACACGAAACACTATTCGTACGGGCCGGTTTATTTTATCGTGTGCCTGTGGGAGCTGGGCTGCGCGGCGGTGACGTTCGCGCTGATCGGCGTTAAGTGCCGCGGGTCAGCGGCGCGCAGAAGAATCGTTCTTCCGTTGATTCCGATGGCGCTTTTGATCGTGTACGGCGTTCTGTACGTTTTAAGGGCGCTGCCACCGATCTATATAAACGATATTACGGTCATGATGGGGCTTTTGATCATCGCGGTTTTCGAGGCGTTTTTCCGGACGGGGCTGATTCAGTCCAACACCCATTATATGGAGCTTTTTCAGATGTCCGGGCTGCGCGCGGTCATTACGGACGAGGAGTATAACGTACGGCTTTCCTCGGACGAGGCGGCGGAGTTCCCGGTCGAAATCGCCCGGAGGGCGGAGGTAGCGCCGGTGCCGCTCGGGGACGGGACGCGGCTTTCAAGCGCGCCGATCCGGGGCGGGCACACGCTTTGGACAGAGGACGTTTCGGAGGTAAACCGGCTTCTCGACGAGCTGCGGATCGTCGGGAAGAACCTGGAGGGCGAGAACGCGCTGCTGCGCGCGGAGAATGAGTTGCGGGAGAAAAAGTCCCGCGTCGACGCCAGAAATCGTCTTTATGACAGAATGACAAAAGAGGTCGAGCGGCCGCTCGCGACGCTGGGCGCGCTGCTCCGCGAGGCCCGGAGCGAGCCCGACAGAAGAGACGCCGCTTTGGCGCGGATCGCGGCGCTTGGGGCTTATATCAAGCGGCGCGGCAATATGCTGCTGCTCGGGGAGGAGTCCAAAGAAATACCGACAGCGGAGCTTTTTTACAGTCTGAGGGAGTCGGCGGATAACATGGAGGCCGCGGGCGTTTCCTGTCACTGCGTGTCGGAGGGGCAGGGCATGCTGGATACGGGGACGGCGCTGGCGCTGTATGATTTTTTTGAGGATGTGACAGAGGCGGCGTTCGACACGCTGCGGTCCGCGCTGATTCGCCTGAAGGCGGACGACTCGCTCGTCACGGCGCGTCTTTTTCTGTCCTGTAACGTTTCCGCGGAGGAGATTACCGCCATGCCGCGGTATCAGAAGCTTCTGACGCTTGGCGAGGGCGCGGTCAGCGCGGGAGAAGGGGAAGTGTGTATAAGGATTTCGGTTCCGGCGGGAGGTGAGCGGCATGAGGCGTAGAATTTCGGGCGGCGCGGTCAAAGAGAGCTTCGACAATCTGCCCATGGGGCTCTGCTTTTCTCTGGAGAACGGCGTGCCGATTCTTGTCAACCGCGTCATGTACGGGCTGTGCCACGCCATCGCCGGCGAGAGCCCGCGGAACGCGGAGCTTTTCTGGCAGCTTCTGACAGAGGGTGAGCCGCGAAACGGCGCGGCGCGGATCGTGGACGGCGAGCGGCCGGTCATTCGGCTCGGCGATGGCAGTTACCGTGTTTTCGCGCGACGCGCGCTGAATGTGGACGGCCGCGCGGTGATTCAGATATCCGCGACGGATATCACGGAAGCGTATTGTCTCGCGGAGCGGCTCCGCAAGGAGAACGAGGCGCTTCGCCGTCTGGGGGAGCGCATGCGGAGTTACCGGGAGAATATGGACGAGCTGACCAGGCGGGAGGAGATTCTTTCGGCAAAAATCCGGATTCACGACAGTATCGGGCGGACACTGCTTCGTACGCGGTACGCGCTTTCCGAGGTTGATCAGGAGGCGTTTCCCGGTCGGAACCGGGAAGAAATGGCGGAAGCGGCGCTGGATGCCTGGGAGGATATCGCGAACATGCTCCGAAGCGAGCAGGAGCGGGAGATGGCGCGATTGCCGCTTGACTATATCCGGGAAACGGCGGCGGCGGTCGATCTGAAGCTTGTGATAAACGGGCCGTTTCCGGCGGACGGGCGCGCCGCGGAGCTTTTCGCCACGGTTGCCAGTGAGGCGATGACGAACGCGATCCGGCACGCGTTGGCGACAGAGATGACGATTGAGATCACGGAGACGGCGCTCGCGTATCAGGCGCGGTTTCTCAATAACGGAGAGCCGCCGTCCGGCGAATACGAGGAGGGCGGCGGTCTCGGCAGCATACGCGATAAGCTGGAGCGGGCCGGAGGCGGTACGCGCGTAACCGTGTCGCCGGTCTTTTGCCTGACGGTCATCCTGCCGAAGGAGGGGACGGAGAATGAAAAAAGAGATTAGGGTCATGCTGGTCGAGGACGATCCCATGGCGGCCCGGCATCTGGGTTTCCTTGTCGAGAAGGCGGAGAGCTTCAAAATGGTACGGGTGATCGAAAGCGCCATGTCCGCGGAGATTTTCTGCCTGAAGGAGCCGATCGACCTGGTTTTGATGGATGTCTGCACGGCCATGAAGGCCAGCGGTCTGGAGGCGGCGCTCAAAATCAAGAAAAGCGTTCCGAGGATCCGGATTATTATTCTGACGTCGCAGCTGGACGGCAGTCTGCTGGAGCGCGCCCGCGCGGGCGGCGTGGATAGTTTTTGTTACAAGCTCGCGGACGACGCGGAAATTCTGGATATCATGAAAAGGACGGCGGAGGGCGAGTCCGTGTATCCGGACGCGCCGCCGGTGGTTCGGATCGGGGAGGCGCTCAGCTCGGAAATCGACCGGCAGCATATGAATGTTCTGCGGGAGCTGGCGGACGGGCTGACGGACGAGGAGATCGCTAGGAAGCTGAATCTCTCCGTTTACACCGTCAAAAAATACGTCTCTCATTTGCTTCTGATGACGGAATACCGCAACCGCACGGAACTGGCCGTGGCGGCCGGAAAGCTGGGACTTGTCACGCCGGGCTATTGACCCGGCGCGAGGAGTACTCTTTCGAGTATTACTTTTTGTACGAATATTGATACAATGGCTGTGGATGGAGATATCCACAGCTGTTTTTTTACGCTCTAATACAAACTGAGGGAGGTGGTAATTACGCGGATTGTTGTTATAAACACGCGGAATACGCTGCTTTCAGGGGCAATCATGGACTACCTGCGGGGAAATGGCGCGGTGTTTCCCGAGAAGGTAACCGATCCGGCCGAGCTTCTCGGCGTGATCAAAGCTTTAGACGCTTCCGCGGCGCTCCTGGAGGTGGCGGAGCTGCCCGGTTACACACTGGAGGACAGGCTGGAAATTGTCCGTAAGGCGCGGCAAAGCGGTCTTTCCTGCAAAATCGCCCTGCTCTGTGACGAGAATTCAGACCAGGCGCTCGCGGAAAAAGTCAAAAACGCGAAGAAAAACGGACAGATCGATTTCTTTTTCTACGCTTCCGTTTCCGGCGAGTATCTCGCCGCGATGCTGGAGGCGCTGTGACTTACGAGAGGGGGACACCAATAATGAAAAGATGGATCGCGGTTTTATTGACCGCGCTGATGGCGCTGGGCCTGGCGGCCTGCGGCTCGAAGGAGAGCGACTTGAGCGGCTCCGTGAAAAAAGCCGCCCAAAGCGCGGAGCAAAGCGCGCCGGAGGGCACGCTTTTGAAGACGGATTTTTTTAACCTGTATTATGGCGACGAGTGGAGCTACGACGAGTCGAAGGATCTCAGTACCAACAACAGCGGTTACGCTTACGCGACGCTTCATCTGATGAACGGCGAGGATTCGCTCGCCGACGTGGAAGTGTCCGTGGACGTGGAGGAGGCTTCCAATTATCGCGCGGCGCTTCATGAACTGGGCGTCGACGCCCGCGGTCTTGTAGAGAAAAACGCTTACCCGCTGGTTGAGATCGGCGGCGTAAAGTTTGTTCAGACCGAGACCAACGCGTGGGGAAGCCCGCTCGATTCCTATGAGGGGCGGGACGAAGCGGCCGGCGCGACCGCGAAAATCCAGGTGACGCGTTACGATCTCAAGGCGGATGACGAGCGTGTCGCGAGCCTTGTGAAATCCATAACCTTCACGCTGACGGATACCGGCAACACGGATCCGCCATGGCCCTGGGAGGGCGAGCCTTTTGACACTTCGACCCCGAAATCCGCTACAGTAGGCGGTTTCACCATCTCGTCCTCGTTCCTGAAGCTTGCCGATTCGATGGTGACGTACGATATCTTTTGCCCGCGCGTCGCGGCCGGTGACGGGAAAGCGTATATTCTGAACGGCGATACCATTAAGCAGTACGCCTATGACGAGAATAGCCTGTCATACGAAAAAGACCTGGCGCTGGACACGAACTACAGCGAGATTTCTTACGGCGGCGGTCTGCTTTTCGCGTCCCAGTTCATGGAGGACTTTCTGACTTTTAAGGATGGAAGCAAAACAGCCGCTGGAAGCGACGTAGATAACAGCGCGATGGCTCCGGATGGCACATGGGGAATTTCCTGGTTCTCCGATTCGGCGCTGAAAAGGCTGACGTACAGCGGGGGCTCCGTTTCGACGAGCGACTGGACGATTTCGGAGCTTACGCTGGTCAACAGCGTTGACATTTCGGCGAATCACATTATCATTACCGGCTCGACCGCGAGCGAGAACAAGGCGATCGCGATTTATGACCTGAGCGGGAATTTCCAAACGCTGCTGGGTGACAAGCCGTTCGGCGCGGACGACAGTATCGGCAGCATGACGGCGGTAATCGAGACGGCGAATGGCTATCTCGGCGTCGACGGCAATTATCGGGAACTCTTTTTCTGGGGAACGGACGGGAGCTTCCTCGGCAAAGCCGAGGCCAGTGATTTGTTCGGCGCGAGTTATCCCTGGATGAGCGACGCGGTACCGGACGCGGACGGTCATATTTTGATCTGTATGACACAGGAGCGGACGGACGAGTCTTGCGATGAGGTTCTTATGTTCCGTCTGACCGGATTCTAAAGGAGGGATCATCATGGCAAAATGTCCTTATTGTGACTCGGTCGTGCCTGACGGCACGAAGTTCTGCCCGAACTGCGGGGGCAAGCAGCAGACGGCGGAAGCGGTCGATCTGACGAAATCGACAGATTACCCCCCTCCGATCACGGGGAGTTATAGTTTTACGGCGGGGCCCTCGGGGGACAGCGGGAGCCAGAGTTATTCGGCGCCGGCGGCCGCGCCGGTGCCGCCGGTCGAGGAAGCGGTGACAGAGCCGGCGGAGCCGATTGTGACAGAGCCGGTGGAGCCGAGTATCACGCCGCCGCCGGTGGAGGAGCCGAAGGGTCAGAACTACACGCCGCCGCCGGCTGACACAGGCGGGGCAAGTTATACGCCACCGCCGGCGAATCCGGTCGGAATGGGTTACACGCCGCCTCCGGCGAATCCGGGCGGGCCGGCTTACGCGCCGCCTTCGGAACCCGGAAAGGGATCGGGCAAGAAGAAACCTTTCCTGATTATCGGCATTATCGCCGCCTCGGTCGCGGTGATCGCGATTCTGGCGTCCGTTCTTGGCGGGAAAAGCAACTCGAAGGATCCCAATCTTGGCCTGTACACAGCGAACAAAGCCGCTTCGGGCGGTCTTGAAATCGACATCTCGACCATGTTCCCCAATGGCTTCACCATCGAGCTCAAGGACCGCGGCAAATGCGCCATGAACGTGGACGGGGAAAAAGGCACCGGTAAGTGGACAGTGGACGCGGATGGCGCTTTCTCCCTTTCGGGGAGCGGGCTGGAATGCTCCGGAACGCTCAAAAACGGCGTGTTGATACTGAAAGACGCGCTGGGAGAAGGACTCGATATTACGTTCCTGAAGGATGGCGCGTCCGATACCGGAAGCGCGGCCAAGGAAGAAACCAAGGACGCCGAGGCGGGGGGAACACGGTACTATAAGCTGGTCTCTCTGGGCGAAGGCGACGACGCGATGACCGCGGAGGATCTGGCGCCTCTCGCGAACTACGTGATTCTCTACGAGAACAACACCGGCTGGGTCTGCCTGTTTGACGAAGCCTATAAGATTACATGGACAGACACTTCTTTTGAAGCGGACGGACATACGTATTCTTACACGATTAGCGGCGACATTTTTACCATGGATTATGATGGAACGCCGACAACGTTCAAGCTGAGCGACGAGACGCCTTCGGAACCGGAAGAAAAGACGGAAGGAAGCGCGGCCGGCTCGACAGGGACGACGGATTCCTATTCCAACGAGACATACGCGACGTACGCCGATTTCTGGGCCGGGGACTGGTACGGCTGGTGGATCATGACAGAATGTCACGGCAAATACGAGAGCAATGAGAATGATTGGTGGGATTGCTGCGCGAAAATAACGGTAACCACCGATAACAAAGGTCACATCGACATCTGGGACGAGGACGGTTCAAAAAGCGAACGGCTCTGCTCCTCGGATATCAGCCTGAGCTCCGGCACCACAAGCGCCGGCGCCATGATGTCGGAGACCGGAACGTTTTCGGACGCGGCGATCAACCACGCGGACTGGATCGTGGATCCCGGCGCGGACCTCATGGATTACAATCACATGATTACCATCGACGCGAAATACACGGAGCCCGGAAACAGCGACAATTACTTTGAGTACACGATTTATATGCGTCCCTGGGGCATGAAATGGGACGACGTGGAAGCCAAAGAGCCAAGTCTTTTACCCTATTATTACTCGAACTGGTACCTGCCGCTGCTGCAGTCGGGCAGCTCCATGCCGGACAAGATCGGAAACAATTAATCCTATTGAAAAAATCAGAGAGGAGAGAGGATATATGAATTTTTCTATTGAAGGCGGAAGCCTGCCGGCAGTGGTCATTCAGTTGAACGCGGGAGAGGCGCTGATCAGCGAGCTGGGCGGCAGAACATGGTCCAAGGGGCCGGTTGAGACGGAGACAAAAGCGGAGGGCGGCGCCGCTAAATCCATTGGCCGCGCGTTCATGGGCGAGAGCCTGTTCATGAGCCACTACACGGCGAAAGGACCCTGCGAAATCGCTTTTACCTCTTCCTTCCCCGGAAGAATCGTGGCCCGGGAGCTCAAAGCCGGTGAGAGCCTTATCTGTCAGAAAAGCGCGTTCCTCTGCGCGACGATGGGCGTGCAGCTGGCGATTCATTTCCAGAAAAAACTGGGCGCCGGCCTGGCCGGCGGCGAGGGCTTCATCATGGAACGTATCACCGGCCCCGGCATGGTTTTCATGGAAATTGACGGCTACGCGCCGGAGTACACGCTGGGCCCGGGTGAGCAGCTTGTCTGTGACACCGGCGTTGTGGCGATCATGGACGCCACCTGCCAGATGGACATTCAAGTGGTCAAAGGTCTGAAGAACAAGATGCTGGGCGGCGAGGGACTGTTCGACACCGTAATCACCGGTCCCGGCAAGGTCTACCTGCAGACCATGACACTCGAGAAGCTGGCGGCGCTTCTGACACCACTTCTTCCGTTTAAGCAGTAAAGATTTGTTTGGCTAGCCTTGAGGGGCCGTCGCGAAATAACCGCGGAATCGAGAGCGGTTGTGGAGCGACGGCCCCTCTTTTTGGCGCGTGACGCGAGGGAGGGCGCGGCCCGCGGGACGCGGGCGCGCGGGTTGGCGTCGGGGAAGCTAGTGGCGCGTTAGCGGGGTGCGGGGATCGTGGGAGGTTTGTCTAAAATCAGAGTATTATTTCGTCTGCCAGAAAACCTCAGCCGGCGAATCGGCTGATATAGAGGCGATTGTCTCGCGGCGGGCGTCAACTTGCTCTGCCACACCGGGTTTACGGATATCCGCGGTGGTGAGCGATAAAAGGAGGCACTGCCAGAAAAAGGGGTTTGTGGGAGCTGGAAAATGGAGGGTGTGGCAGGATGTTTGTCTTGTGGGGAGATTAAATGGGAGCTGCCAGACAAATTGGAGCCGGAACAAACTTGGCTTCCGCGGCAAACTTACATCTCACGCGACAAATTCGCGTTCCGCGGCAAGCTTGGCGCCGGTACGGTTCTGTAAGCAAGACGCGAACGCGCGTTTTCGCGGCGGGAGGCGCGGCCCGCGAATCGGGAAGGCTTTGAGTAGGGAAATTTGTCTAAAATCAGAGTATTATTTCGTCTGCCAGAAAACCCCAGCCGGCGAATCGGCTGATGTGGAGGTGATTGTCTCGCGGCGGGCGTCAACTTGCTTTGCCACACCGGAGTTACGGATATCCGCGGTGGTGGGCGATAAAATGGGGCGTTGCCAGAAAAAGGGGTTTGTGGGGGCTGGAAAATGGAGGGTATGGACGGAGGTTTGTCTTGTGGGGAGATTAAATGGGAGCTGCCAGACAAATTGGAGCCGGAACAAACTTGGCTTCCGCGATAAATTCGCGTATCGCGGCAAACCCGGCGCCGGNACGGTTCTGTAAGCAAGACGCGAACGCGCGTTTTCGCGGCGGGAGGCGCGGCCCGCGAATCGGGAAGGCTTTGAGTAGGGAAATTTGTCTAAAATCAGAGTATTATTTCGTCTGCCAGAAAACCCCAGCCGGCGAATCGGCTGATGTGGAGGTGATTGTCTCGCGGCGGGCGTCAACTTGCTTTGCCACACCGGAATCACGGATATCCGCGGTGGTAGGCGATAAAATGGGGCGTGGCCAGAAAAAGGGGTTTGTGGGAGCTGGAAAATGGAGGGTATGAACGGAGGTTTGTCTTGTGGGGAGATTAAATGGGAGCTGCCAGACAAATTGGAGCCGGAACAAACTTGGCTTCCGCGATAAATTCGCGTATCGCGGCAAACCCGGCGCCGGTATAGTTCTGTAAGCAAGACGCGAACGCGCGTTTTCGCGGCGGGAGGGCGCGGCCCGCGAATCAAAAGGACCTGTTTCACACATTATAATTTACCTATTAGGTAAATTATATAAATTGACTTTGCTTCGTCAAGATGTTATAATTAGTTTACTTAAAAGGTAAATAATAAGGGGAGGCGCATGCTTGGAAATCACATACAAAACAGAAAAGCTTCGAAAAGTATGTACGATTCCTAAGGAGGCTGATAGAAAATATGGATCAGAAATGACGGCGAAAATTCATCAACGTATTGATGAAATATCGGCTTCAGATACGGTAGAAGAAATGATCCGGTGGCATATCGGACGGTGTCACCGTCTTCAAGGGGATAGAGGCGGTCAATACGCGGTGGATTTGATCCATCCGTACAGGCTTGTGTTTGAGAAGAAGAGAAATGAAATTCGTATTGTGAATATTTTGGAAATAGTAGATTATCATTAGAATGAAATGGGAAGAATGGAGGTGGCACTATGGTAAGGAGTGGCAGTTATGTCGCGACGCCACCGGGCGCGACGATTAAGGAGCAGCTGATGGACCGGGGCATGAGTCAGAAGGAATTCGCGGCGAGGATGGACATGTCGGAGAAACATATCAGCAAACTGATCAATGGGGAGGTTCAGCTGACACCGGATGTCGCGCTGAGACTCGAAATCGTTTTGAGCGTTCCGGCGAAGTTTTGGAATAATCTGGAGGCCATTTACAGAGAAAAGCTTATTAAAGCGCTGGCGGAGAACTCATTGGAAGCGGAAGCGGAGTTGGCGAAGCAATTGCCTTATCGCGAAATGGCGGAGCTGGGCTGGGTTCCGGACACGAAAGACGCGAAAGAAAAAGTAATATACCTTAGAAAATATTTCGAAGTAGTAGATTTACGGCTGTTAGGAAATCATCAGATTACGAAAATCGCCTGTAGACGTCTGGCCGTCACTGAGAAAGGTGATTTTGCTTTGATAGCATGGGCGCAGCAGGCCAAGCTTCTGGCGAGACAGATACAGATTGAGCGTTTTAACGTGAAAGGCCTGACCAAGGCGATTCCGGAAATACGGAAAATGTCCACGCTTAAACCGGAAGAATTTTGCCCGCGGCTGGAAGCGACATTAGCGAACAATGGAGTCGCGCTTGTTTTTTTACCACATCTTAAAGGCTCATTTTTACAAGGCGCTTCTTTCGCGGATGGAAATAAGATTGTTCTCGGATTAACAGCCAGAGGTAAAGACGCGGATCGGTTTTGGTTCAGTCTTTTTCATGAGTTGGCGCATATTATTCTGGGGCATGTCGGTCAGGCGGATGGAACGACAGAAGAGGATGAGAACACGGCGAATCAATGGGCCGCGGATACGTTGATACGGAAAGAGCGTTTGGAAGAATTCCTGGGAGTGTATAGGCTGACCGCGGAGAATATCTGTGACTTCGCCGAACGAGAAGAAATTGCCCCCGGAATTGTAGTTGGAAGACTTCAAAAGGAAAATCTTCTTAAAGATAATATGATGAATAATCTTAAAGAGAAGTATGAAATATAGAAAAAGTGGCGAGGGCTTGGGTATGAACAAACTTGATCCACGAGACAAACTCACTTCCCACGCGATAAATCCGCGTCTCGCGGCAAGCCTGTCTCCGGTATGGTTCTGTAAGCAGGACGCGACCCCGCGTTTTCGCGGCGTAAGCTCGCGGCCCGCGAAACACCGGTTGAAAACTACCCGTTTGTGTAGGGCGTTTTTTGTTTTTCATCGGTATAATACGAATTATAAATAAGCGCGTGTTTACGCGGAAGAGAGGACAGGGGGAATACAAGTGAAGGTGTTAAAAAGCAAGAGTGTAAGTTACGGTTTTGTTCAGCTGATCGACAACGAGTCGACTTGGGCCCGGTATCACATTGAGGTGAACGGAGAGATCAAAGAGGTGTCTGAAAACCTGAATTTTATAGCGGATGTTTTTGAGCGGAAATACTATTAAAACAAAAGGAAGCGGTGGATTCGTATCGGAACTATTAGGTACGAATCCTTTTTTTGGTTCGCCCGCCATGAGCGGGCTCTAACGGGTGAAAATCCCGAGTGCGCCTAGGCAACGTGGAAGCACATAGCTGAACAGCAAGGGTGTCCACCGTGAGGTGGAATCTGAAGGAAGCTGTAGGCAAACCCTTGGTCCGACGAACAGGAACCACATATAAGGCCCGGAAATGCGGATAAGCCTGCCAAAAGAGGTGAAGTCCAAAAAGTTGCTGGAAGTACGGGTAGATGTGGCGGATAGGTGAGGGGAAAGAGCACGCGCCTTAAGCGGGGAGGTCTCGCAGGTGGTCTCATTAGCCATAGTAACAACGAACTGTGAGAAGTCAGCCGAGCCCATAGTAGTGAAGAAGTCCCTGTAACGGGGATGGAGCAAAGGGGCGAATAATCAATCAGTTGGAGTACGTTCCACTCAGTAGCCGGAGCGACGCCTGTCGATGNCTTCAAAGGCGGTGATGGCAAAAGGGGCAGAAAGAAAACAACGCATGGACACAAGTAGTCTCATGGGGCAGATACTTAGCAAAGAAAATCTCAATGCTGCGTATCTGCAAGTCGTAAGAAACAAAGGAGCTGCGGGAATTGATGGTATGGAATATACCGAACTCAAGGACTACCTTTCGGAAAACGGCGAAAGAATCAAGGAACAGCTGCGGAACAGGAAATATAAACCGCAACCGGTAAGACGTGTGAAGATACCTAAGCCAGACGGTGGCATTAGAAATCTTGGTGTGCCAACTGTTACTGACAGATTTATACAGCAGGCAATCGCACAAGTCCTAACCCCGATATTCGAGAAACAGTTCAATGACCATAGTTATGGTTTCAGACCTGACAGGTGTGCCCAACAGGCAGTCATAAAGGCACTTGAAATGATGAACGACGGACATGACTGGATTGTGGATATCGACCTTGCGAAATTCTTTGATACAGTTGACCATGACAAACTGATGACCATATTTGGCCGAACAATCAAGGAAGGGGATGTCATCTCCATCGTCAGGAAGTTCCTTGTCAGCGGGGTCATGGTCGATGACGAGTATGAGGACTCAATTATAGGAATGCCGCAGGGTGGGAACATTTCCCCACTGCTGGCAAATATCATGCTCAATGAACTGGACAGGGAATTGGAAGCGAGAGGACTGGACTTTGTCCGATATGCTGATGACTGTATAATCATGGTCGGCAGCGAGCAGGCGGCAGAACGGGTAATGAAGAGCATTACGAGGTTTATTGAAGAGAAGCTCGGATTAAAAGTCAATGCTGCCAAGAGCAAGGTTGATAAGCCCAAAGGCGTGAAATACCTTGGCTTTGGATTCTACTTTGACCCATTTGCCAAAGAATACAGGGCAAGACCGCATGACAAGTCTGTAGCAAAGTTCAAAGCCCGGGTGAAAGAATTAACCTGCCGGAGCTGGGGCGTGGATAACAAGTATAAGGTCTTAAAGCTCAACGAGCTGATCCGTGGATGGGTGAACTATTTCAAAATAGGAAGTATGAAAACTCTCTGCGAAAAGCTTGATAGCAGGATACGATGTCGTCTGCGTATGTGTATTTGGAAACACTGGAAGACCCCGAAGAACAGAGCAAAGAATCTCATCAAACTTGGAATAAGCAGGAAATATGCATGGTCTACAGCTTATTATGGAGCCCATATAGCACATGTTTGCCAACGCGGTGCTATGAACGTAGCTGTAACCAAAGAGAGACTGACCCGATTTGGGTTAGTCTCCATGTTCGACTACTACATAGATAAACGTGTCACGTGTTAAGTTGATTGAACCGCCGTNCTGTATAATCATGGTCGGCAGCGAGCAGGCGGCAGAACGGGTAATGAAGAGCATTACGAGGTTTATTGAAGAGAAGCTCGGATTAAAAGTCAATGCTGCCAAGAGCAAGGTTGATAAGCCCAAAGGCGTGAAATACCTTGGCTTTGGATTCTACTTTGACCCATTTGCCAAAGAATACAGGGCAAGACCGCATGACAAGTCTGTAGCAAAGTTCAAAGCCCGGGTGAAAGAATTAACCTGCCGGAGCTGGGGCGTGGATAACAAGTATAAGGTCTTAAAGCTCAACGAGCTGATCCGTGGATGGGTGAACTATTTCAAAATAGGAAGTATGAAAACTCTCTGCGAAAAGCTTGATAGCAGGATACGATGTCGTCTGCGTATGTGTATTTGGAAACACTGGAAGACCCCGAAGAACAGAGCAAAGAATCTCATCAAACTTGGAATAAGCAGGAAATATGCATGGTCTACAGCTTATTATGGAGCCCATATAGCACATGTTTGCCAACGCGGTGCTATGAACGTAGCTGTAACCAAAGAGAGACTGACCCGATTTGGGTTAGTCTCCATGTTCGACTACTACATAGATAAACGTGTCACGTGTTAAGTTGATTGAACCGCCGTATACCGAACGGTACGTACGGTGGTGTGAGAGGTCGGAAATTCATTCACTGAATGAATTTCCTCCTACTCGATTAAAAGCATGTTATACTTTAAGTAATATAATTCATTGATTCGAGGTTTAAATATGACAGACACAACGATAAACAACAATTCGGCAAGTGACGATGCCCTTTGGGACAGTCTCATGGACCAGGCCGATTATTATCAGGAGCCGGAAGTGGAGGAGCTTGATTTCGAGGATATTCCGATCGCCGAGATGGAGAGTGGCGTGGTTGAGAGCGACCCGGAGAAGGTTCTGAAGAAGTACTTTGGGTATGACGCGTTCCGGCCGGGGCAGAAGGAGGTCGTGGAACGGCTTCTGAGCGGGCAGGACGCGTTCGCGGTGATGCCGACGGGAGCCGGGAAATCGGCCTGCTATCAGGTCACGGCGATGATGCTGCCCGGCGTCACGCTGGTCATTTCGCCGCTGATTTCGCTGATGCAGGACCAGGTGAAGTCACTGAACGAGGCGGGTATCGCGGCCGCTTTTATTAACAGCGCTCTCTCGGAAACGGCTTTTGTCGAAACGATACGGAGGGCGAGAGAAGGCAGATACAAAATCATCTATGTCGCGCCGGAGCGGCTGGTGAACGAGGGGTTCCGGAGCTTCGCCGCGAGCGTGGAGATCTCGATGGTTACGGTGGACGAGGCACACTGTATTTCGCAGTGGGGACAGGATTTCCGGCCGAGCTATCTGAAAATAGTGGAGTTCATCGCGGGGCTTTCGAGACGCCCGATCATCAGCGCTTTTACGGCGACCGCGACGGAAACCGTGCGGACGGACATCGTCTGTACGCTGGGGCTGCGCGACCCGTTCGAGATCGTTACCGGCTTTGACAGGGAGAATCTTTTTTTCCAGGTGGAGAAGCCGCGGAGCAAGGACCGCTTTGTGCTGGATTTCCTGGAGGAACACGAGGGAGAGAGCGGCATTATTTACTGCGCTACGCGCAAAAACGTCGACAAGCTGTACGAGCTTTTGTTTAAGAAGGGGCTCAGCGTGGGCCGTTATCACGCGGGGCTGACCGCGGAAGAGCGCAAGAAAACGCAGGACGATTTCATCTATGATTACACGAGTGTCATGATCGCGACGAACGCGTTCGGCATGGGCATCGACAAGTCCAATGTCCGGTTCGTGCTGCACTACAATATGCCGCAGAGCATGGAAAACTATTACCAGGAGGCCGGGAGGGCCGGCCGGGACGGATTGGATTCGAAGTGCGCGCTGCTTTTCTCCGCGCAGGACGTGATGATCGATCGCTTTTTGCTGGATCATAAGGAAATCAGCGATCTGGATCCGGCGGATCGGGAAAGCGTCCGGGAGCGTGACGCGGCGCGGCTGCGGGTCATGGAGAATTACTGCTACACGACGGAATGTCTCCGGAATTATATTCTGAATTATTTCGGGGAAAAGACCGAGAAGCCCTGCGGCAGCTGCGGCAATTGTCTCAGGGAGTTCGAGGAGCTGGACATGACTTTTGAGGCGAAGCAAATACTCAACTGCGTTTTTGAGGCCCGGGGTAGATACGGTAAAACCGTCATTCTCGACACGGTCTATGGCGCGAAGACCGCGAAGCTCGAGGAATACGGCACCACGGAATATCGGTCCTACGGGGCGCTGAAGGACAAGAATAAAAATCTCTTAAGGAGACTTTTGACACAGTTTCTGCTGGAGGAATATCTGCTGGAGACGGGGAAATATCATCTTCTGAGGATGGGGCCTTCGGCGGCGCGGCTCAAGGACCCGGAGCAAAAGGTCTTCGTGAAAATCACGGAGGAGGACAAGCGGACGAAGCCGGCCGCGCCAGCGGCCCGGAAAGCGAGAACGACGGACAGCCTGACGTCCGCCGGTTACGGGCTTTTCGAGGAACTCCGGAAGTTACGGCTGGAAATTGCCAGGGAGAAAAATCTGCCGCCGTATATTGTTTTCACGGATAAGACGTTGATTGAGATGAGCGCCAGGATGCCGGCGTCCCGAGACGAGATGCTGAGCGTTTCCGGTGTCGGGGAAGCGAAATACAAGAAATACGGGAAGCGTTTTCTCGAGAGGATCGGGGAATTTAAGGCGGGTCATGTGAAGTGAGGCGAGCTCTATGAGAATATTTATCGCGGTTCAGTTTTCGGAACCCGCGCGGAAAAGCGTGATCGATTGTATGGACAGTCTGCGGCGGCAGGGCGTCCGCGGCAATTACACGCGGCCGGAAAACCTGCATCTGACAATGGCTTTTATCGGAGAGACGGATCAACCGGAGAAGATCAAGACCGCCGTCCGCGGGACGCGGTTCGAGCCTTTTGAAATCCGCCTGGCGGATTTCGGCGCTTTCCGGGATATCCTATGGCTGGGCGTGACCGGCGAGAAGCGGCTTCGGGAAGTTTCGGACAGACTCCGGGAATCGCTGACAAGGCAGGGAATTTCTTTTGACAGGAAGCCGTTTAAGGCGCATATCACGCTGGTAAGAAAAGCATCGATGCCCGGAAAGCCGCGGCTGGCGCCGCCGGAAACGGCGATGACGGTCAGCCGGCTTTCGGTCATGAAGTCGGAGCGGATTGGCGGGAAGCTTGTTTATACGGAGGTGTGAGGAAGAACGCCTAAGTTGACAAAGGTAAAGAGCCTTGGTATTATAATATTAAGTGGGATATCCCACCATTCGTGAACGGAGGCGCGTTTTATGAAAGCGGTGAAAGACTATACGGTTCATATTGACAGCAAGAAAAGAATAACACTTAGAGGAGCCATGTATCAATACTATAATGTGAAAGAATACCAGAATGGCTGTATTATATTGGAGCCGCGGGAATTGTCAGTTCCGGACAGCATATCGCGGAGAACATTGAACGATATGGATAAAGCGGTATCGAACTTTAATAAAGGAGAAGTATCTTCGGAAGTGGACCTTTCGGATTTCTAAGGGAGTAATTACATGAGTTTTAGCATAAGAATGGGAATTCCGGAAATACAAAGATTATGGAATGATTTACAGAAGAATTATCGATCCGGCACAAGTAACAAATCAGAGGAGCAACTGTATAAAAAGTGGGGAAAAGCGTTAAAGAAGTTATCTGAGAATCCTAATTATCCTGGACTACGAACACATGAAATTCAACCACTTTCCAGGCGATATGGCATGAAGGTATGGCAGTCTTATTTGGAGAATAGAACGAGTAACGCCATGAGAATGTATTGGGTGTATGGACCAAATCAAAATGAAATAACAATAATAGGTTTGGAACCACATCCTGAAGATAAGAAAAATGGCGCGTATGAGAGAATTCCCTTATCAGACATAGAATAATAAATATGGGGGTGTCGGCGCGTGAAAAAAGTTAAAATCACCGCGGTCCGGAAAGCGTCCTATCCGGATCTGATGGCAAAGTACGAGAATCCGATTGAGCATGCCTGCGATATCGCGGAGGGCGCGGTGTTCATCGCGAATGGCTGGAAGAAGCCGGAGGGCTTTTGTGACAGCGCCTGGGACAGTGTTTCCGCGTTTGTTATGACGCTTGCCCACGGCGGCGGAAATTTCTATGATGGATGGATGAAGAACGCGAAATCCGCTATGATTTCCTGCAATGATGGCTTCCGGCCGGTCAGTTTCCTGCTGGAGGCGATGGACGAGGACGCGGATTAGGGAAGGACGATGAGGCTCTGTGAATTTATATATTTCCGACACGCATTTCGGCCACTATAACGCGATCAATTTTGACCACAGACCGTTCGCGGACGCGGACGAGATGGATCGTTGTCTGATAGAGCTTTGGAACAGCAGAGTATTCCGGGATGATAACGTGTACATTCTGGGGGACTTCGCTTATCGTAATGAGCGGGAGCCTGCCTGGTATCTGACACGGCTGAAGGGGCATAAACATTTCGTGATCGGGAATCATGACAAAGCGCTTTTAAGTGACGCGAAAGCCATGAGTTATTTCGAGTCGGTCGATTCAATAAAGACGCTGACGGACTCGCTGAAGGGCGAGACCGCGCGCGTCGTGTTGTGTCATTACCCGATCGTGTCCTGGGAAGGCAAAAACCACGGCGCCTGGCACATATACGGGCATATTCACCGGAACGAGGACGATGAGGCGCTGAAGGTCATGGCGCGGATGGACCGCGCTTTGAACGCGGGCTGTATGATCAATAACTACACGCCTTGCGGTCTGAGTGAGCTGATCCGGAACAACGAGAGCTTCCGGAAAAGAGTTTCAGAGGCGTTTTAATCGAAATAAAGTACCTATTTTCACGTAAATAAAATTATGATAGAATAAAGAAAAAACTGAATATAAGGCGGTAATACACATGGCTGAGAGAATTTATCCCGGCAAGGTAAGAAACAGGAATAATTTGTGGGTGCTGATTATCGGTATTTCTCTTTCCGCGCTTCTCGCGTTATTATTTTACAATACGGCGCGACATCAGGAAGAGACCAATATTGAGCGTATTCAAGCCATATACTCGGAGAGAACCGAAAATGTGATTAATAGTGTATTTCACAAGACAGATGTTCTCGCCGCCGCCGTAAAACTAGAAAACGGAGATATTACGGAAGATACTTTTAACACGATCGCGAAGCTGGTGTATCAGGAGAACAGCGGCATCCGGGGCATTCAGTACATGCCCGGCGCGGTCGTGACTTATTCTTATCCGCTTGAGGGCAATGAAGCGGTAATAGGAAAGAATTTTCTGGAGATTCCCGAGCGTAAAAAAGACGTAATGCTGGCAATCGACACGAAGAGCATCGCGCTTTCGGGTCCCTATGAGTTGATTCAGGGCGGTCTGGGCGTTGTGGCGCGGAATCCCATTTTTCTGACAGACGATTCCGGTCAGGAGTACTTCTGGGGATTCTCGGCGATTATTCTGGATCTGCCGGACGCGCTGAATGGCGTGGGACTGGATCATCTGGCGGATGATGGGTATGATTTTCAGCTCTTTTGTGTCAATGAGAATGGCGAGCGCCTGGTGATCGATGGAAACCCGAATTTGAACATGGCGGAAGCGGTGTCAGGAACGATTCAGGTTCCGCACCATGAATGGACACTCGCGATCGTCAGCGAGCGCCCGTGGCTTAGCGCGTTTGAAGCGCTGATTTCTTTCGCCCTTGGTTTGCTTTTGACGATTGTTCTGTGGAAGCTGGCCTGCCTTGTGGCGCGTGAAAGAGCCGCTGTCTTGGCAAAAGACCAGTTTTTCTCCAGCATCAGCCATGACATGAGAACGCCTCTTAACGCGGTGCTCGGATTTACGAAGCTAGCTCGTCTGCCCGGCGTGTCTGAGTCGGAAAAAGACACGTATCTCGAGAAAATCGAGTCCGCCGGGAATCTGCTTCTGGCGCTGATCAATGACACGCTGACGCTTTCCAAGGCGAGCAGCGGGAAAATAAAACCGCGTCCGGAGCCATGCCGGACCAGCGAGCTGGGAAATTCCATTCTGCCCGCGGTCGCGGAGCTGGCCGAGCGCGAAGGCGTGAGCTTTATTGTGGATACTTCCGGTTATCGGGAGAGAACGATTCTGATCGACCGCCTGAACACGGAGAAGATTTTTCTGAATCTGCTCACGAACGCGGTCCGGTACACGCCCGCCGGCGGTCATGTCTGGGTGTCGGTCAGGGACGATCCCGCGGGAGCCAAAGACGCGGATCTTGTTTTTGTGATTCGGGACGATGGCATCGGCATGTCGAAGGAATTTCTGGAACATGTCTATGAGCCGTTCGCGCAGGAAAACCGTCCCGGCTATGAGTCGGCCGGAACAGGTCTTGGCCTGGCGATCGTGAAACAGATGGTGGATCTGATGGGCGGCTCGATTCAAATCGACAGCGAGGAGAACAAGGGCACGGAGGTCACGGTCCGGCTGCGTTTTGAGGAAGTCACGGATGTCGAGGCGAAGCCGGCTCGGAAGCCGGAGCTGTCGAAACACGAGGAGACGCTTCGCGGCAAGAAGATTCTTCTTTGCGAGGACAACGCGCTGAATCGGGAAATCGCCGGAGCGATGCTGCGAAATCAGGGCGTGGAGATTCAGGAAGCGGTAAACGGCGAAATCGGGTTGGAAATCTTCCGGGACAGCGCGGTAAACGAGTTCGACGCGGTATTGATGGATCTGCGCATGCCGGTAATGGACGGGCTGGAAGCTACCAGAAGAATCCGGGCTCTGGATCGGCCGGACGCGAAAACCGTGCCGATCATCGCGATGACGGCGGACGCTTTTACGGACGATGTCCGGAAGTGCCTGGAAGCCGGTATGAACGGGCACCTGGCGAAGCCGGTGATCCCGGAGAAGCTTTACGAGATATTGCGCGAGAATATCGCGGGTGGTAAGTAAGAAAGGAAACACGGAAGGCGTCGGTCGAGGAGTGGGACCGGCGCCTTTTTGGCGCGGCGCGGTGGAATTGGCGCCGTTGGGCGCCAGAAAATGGATTTTGGTTTTGAAAGAAGCTTCTTGTGGCTTAGGGGGTCAGGTTTTGTTTAAATTCAGTGAATCAGTTCAAGTTTTAGACTTTCAGAGCTGGCGAATCTGTTGGCCGTAACAAGATTATCTGGCGGGAGAGACAAAGAAGCTATAATACCCGCGGTTTTCGAATTTCCGCGGTGGCAGGGAAAGAAAGACGCGATATTTAGACATTCGTGGTGAATTCAGTTTGTTTTATGGGTATTGGCGGTGAGGTTTGTGTGGCTGGGATGAAGAAAAACGATTTTTAGACGATTCATATTGTAATTATGATGATATATTGATAAGATAATTAACAGAGCAAAATGACAGCTTGAATTATACTAGAGGGGGACAAGTTAATGAGGGAAAATGGGGAGAAGAGAAATAGGTCAAACAAGAGAGGTTTATTTTTCGCTATAGGTTTTATATGCGGAGCATTTGTTATTATTGGTGTTTATGGCCTGTTTTCAGGGCGTCTTTGGAAACCTTTTTCAGAGACAAAAACAATTAATATTGTAACGCTTAAACAGCAAATCGTGGAAATCAATGAATTGGCGACGGCTTCTTATGAATACACGAATATGAGCGCGGGTGGTGACAGTAGCATGTTTCTCGGTCAGAAGATCCCCTTTACAGCTAATAAATTTATTGTGTCTTATAATGGGAAAATTAAAGCAGGCATGAATTTGGAAAACGCGGATATTCAACAAAATGGACAAACGATTAATATTACTCTTCCTGACGCGGAAATCCTTTCCAATGAAATTAATCAGGATAGTGTTCAAGTATTGGATGAGATAAATAATGTTTTCAACCCCATTCAAGTCGAGGATTTCGCCTCTTTTGAAAGCCAGGAGAAAACAAAGATGGAAGAGAAGGCGGTGGAGAATGGGCTTCTCGATCAGGCAAAAGCGAACGCGAAGTCTTCCGTAGAAGAGCTCATGAAATCCGCGCTTCCGGAAGGATATACCGCGCAAGTTGAATAATAGTATAAGTGAAAATTTGGAAGGCGTCGGTCGAGAAACAGGACCGGCGCCTTTTTCGCGCGGCGCGATCGGTGCCGTCAAGGCGCCTGGCAATGGGCTTCAGTTTTGAGTCAAGCTTCTTGTGGTTTAGCCGTCAGGTTTTGTGTAAATTCAGCGCTTTAGTTCAAGATTTAGACTCCCTGAGTTGGCGAATCTGTTGGCCGTAACAAGATTATCTGGCGGGAGAGACAAAGAAGCTATAATACCCGCGGTTTACGAATTTCCGCGGTGGCAGGGAAAGAAAGCCGCGAGATTTAGACGTTCGTGGTGAATTCAGATAGTTTTATGGGCGTTGGCGGGAAAGTTTGTGTAGCTGGGATGAAGAATAACGGTTTTTAGACGATTTATATCTTGGCGAAGTTGGGGTCGCGCGACGAGAAATTATAGAAGGCGCCTGGCAATGGATTTCAGCTATGAGTCAAGCTTCTTGTGGTTTAGCAGTCAGGTTTTGTGTAAATTCAGCGATTTATAGTGAGTTTTAGACTCCCTGAGCCGGCGAATCTGTTGGCCGGAATAAAGTGTACCCTTTGTCAAGGACACGGACACATTTTCTTCTTACCTAAATTCCTATTCTTTGATAAAGGATCTATTCCGGTTGTTATGTAACTGTAAAACTCATTGGGAGCCAGGCGGTTCAACTGCCATTGTCCCCGTTCGTTGTTGTAATAATCTATCCAGTCGTCAACGCTGGCTTTAACATCACTAAAACTTTTCCATTGTCTCATCTGGGGTTTCAGCTCATCCTTCATGTGACCGAAGAAGCTTTCCTGTGGCGCGTTATCCCAGCAGTTCCCTC
>JGI20225J20221_1000716_pt1 | contig 74308 bp, 55 predicted proteins | sample BioMet4_FD_20221 | JGI IMG/M metagenome (IMG submission 20221) | reverse complement strand
CTATTTCAATCCACACACCCGCGAAGGGTGCGACCATACATATTTTGTGAGCAATATCCCATATCCAATTTCAATCCACACACCCGCGAAGGGTGCGACGTCTGTCTCGGCGTGTGTCGTTGTTAAGTCCGAATTTCAATCCACACACCCGCGAAGGGTGCGACTATTTTCTTGTAAGTGATCTAAGAGCCCAAACAACAATTTCAATCCACACACCCGCGAAGGGTGCGACTGCAGCAGCTATTGAAGAACATGACACAAAACTATTTCAATCCACACACCCGCGAAGGGTGCGACGGTTATCCCAGGCAAGTCTAAGGTAGTAACCAAATTTCAATCCACACACCCGCGAAGGGTGCGACAAAAGCAAAGAAAGTAGGGACTGCTTCAGGCACAGATTTCAATCCACACACCCGCGAAGGGTGCGACTGTGTTATTCCTCCTTTATCTCTTCAGCATCTACTATTTCAATCCACACACCCGCGAAGGGTGCGACACCGTTTTATTTGACTAACTCGGCTATTGCGGGGATTTCAATCCACACACCCGCGAAGGGTGCGACAATGATCTGATAGTGCTTTATCATACGATGCTTGTATTTCAATCCACACACCCGCGAAGGGTGCGACACATAGATAGCGAAAAGAACTTATCTGTTATCCCGAAGGCATTTCAATCCACACACCCGCGAAGGGTGCGACAACAGGCAAGGTTATTTTTGCACTTGAAACATTATTTCAATCCACACACCCGCGAAGGGTGCGACAGGCATACTATGGGTGGTTTGGGCCTCAAAAGAAAATTTCAATCCACACACCCGCGAAGGGTGCGACAGTAACTAGTTCCATTAACGATTAGTGTCCCGAAGATTTCAATCCACACACCCGCGAAGGGTGCGACAAGGAATTAAAGATTTAATCAAGGAGGGTATAATTTCAATCCACACACCCGCGAAGGGTGCGACTCCCGATTGCAATCATTACACGCGCATTTGATATTTCAATCCACACACCCGCGAAGGGTGCGACTTTCTTCTTCACTTATGGAGGCAGTTCCATCTGATTTCAATCCACACACCCGCGAAGGGTGCGACGGCGGGATCTGTTCTATCAATATTATGTATTGAATTTCAATCCACACACCCGCGAAGGGTGCGACATAAAACATCTGCCATGCATATTTTGCGGTATTAATTTCAATCCACACACCCGCGAAGGGTGCGACCTAATCCACTCAATATCCATTCATTTATTGGAATTTCAATCCACACACCCGCGAAGGGTGCGACTCTCGTGGGGAGCCATATTATCAATTTTGGGATTATTTCAATCCACACACCCGCGAAGGGTGCGACTGTAAATTTATTCAGACTATACATTAGCCAGTTGGCTTTTTAATTTTTTGGAAATATTTAAGTTATTGAATTTATTTATAAACTATCGCAAAAAATAAATATTATGAATGGATTTTTCCTGCGAACCTTCCAGTAAATCAATGTTCACTACAGGTTCGCAGAGATTATGTAATTAATAAACCTTCTGGGTCGTATCCTTTTTTTGCACCAAAATGCTCTACTCGATTTTTCCAATTTTTACCCAAGTAATAAAATCTAAGGCTATCTCGCTCCTCATCCATTATATCACATAATGAATGTTTTAGCTGTGCAAACTGAGCAGGATCTACAAGGCACTCAAATACAGAGTTCTGAACCCTCTGTCCATAATTTTCGCATTCTTTTGCCACTTTTCTCAGCCTACTTTTTCCACCTTCGGATTCTGTATTCACATCATAAGTTACCAGTACCATCACTAAAAACACCTCAATTCATAAAAAATGGTGGATATCCATCAATATCTCCCCTTAAATAGCGAGCCAATAACATTGCTTGCACATATGGGATTAATCCGACAGAAAGCTTTTCATTTAAATATGGATGGGTAATTTGATCCTGTTTCCTCTTTTGCCAAGCTGCCAGTATTCCTTTCCTTCCGTCCTCAGTCATGAGGACAGCTCCGTTTTCCTTTTTGATAAAGTCTTTTCCATCGACTTGCTTGAGGTTAACCATATTCAATGCAAGGCGATCAGCCATGAAAGGCCGGAGTTCCTCCATCAAGTCAAGTGCAAGACTGGGCCTTCCAGGACGATCTGTATGGAAAAAGCCAACATATGGATCAAGTCCAACGGTTTCCAAGGCGGATTCAACGTCATGAGCAAGCAGTGTATACAAAAAAGACAAAAGTGAATTCATATTATCAAGAGGAGGCCTTCGGTTCCTGTTAAATATAAAGAAGCTATCCTTTTGCTTAAGAATGAGTTCATCAAATGCGTCAAAATAAAATTTGGCACAATTTCCTTCAATGCCGCGAAGAGAATCCGAATTTAAACATGACTCAATGCTTTTGAGGTTATCTATCAACAAATCATCAACTGAACGGATTTTACCGGTATTTACTACATCTCCGTGGTCACGGATACTTCTTCCAAGAACAGTTCTGCAGTTAACGATCTTTCCTATGATAAAGCACTTAGCAAGATCCAGAGAATCTTTTTCATTGTCTGCTTTTCGATACTGTGTACGCCGTAGCAGAACATTTCCTCTAACTTTTCCACTAACACGCGCCAGAAATTTTCCATTAGGGGTCAAAAAAGAGAGTCCAACTTTATTGTCAGTACAGAGTTGCATCAACTGGGGACTGGCACCCATGTATGCAAAACAAACTATACCCTCAAGATTATGTATCGGAATACGAAATGTTTCAACATTTTTTACCTTAACAACGACATTCTCCCCATCTCTAAGAAGATAGGATTCTGGGGTTGTTACATATAATGTATTCAGCAATTTTCTCATGGATATAGAACCCCTCTACTAACTTGAAGTTTGGATAAATTATATTTCTAAAGATATACTTCCAGAAATTTTGATAAATTCAGAGATCACCATTACAGGCTTCATCCATATGACTCCTGACATATTTACGGGCAGAAACAAACTTTTTCGTTAATTTCGGAACACAGACATCTACAAGAGAACAATATTTGCAGTTTCGGGATTTTTCAGCAGGTGGGGTAAGCTCTTTCTTAAAGAGACAATGCATTTCATCGGACAAAGAAATCACAAGATTTCTCAGTTCTTCGGTTATTTCAAGCTGAATTCTTCTCCGAATTTCATTATAATAAAAATCAGCAGAGTTTATGGTTACATTAAACATCTCTTCAAGGCACATTGCCTGCGCACAGAGTTGTACTTCATCACGCTCGTCAATCTTCGGTTTGCCTCTTTTATACTCTACGGGATGCATTTTCCACAAACCTTCATAACCCGGAAGAGAAATGCCATTTTCAGATCGGACATACTCAATGACATCTGCAACCCCATAAAGTCCAAGTTGATATGAAACCAGTGGGAATGCTCTTGACAACATAATGTCGCCTCTGCTTTCTTTAAGGAATGGATTGTCCACACGCTCATGGAGAAAGCGGCCCTCGGTTGTCTGAAGATTTTCTTCCCACTGGCGCTCAATATGAATTAAAGCCCATTGACGCTTACAAAAATGGAAATGTTGTATGCCTGACAACGAGAGCAACTCATCTTCGGCATATTTCTTTTCGATCATAATTTCTCAATTAATTCAACACCATTTGGCATATCATCTGCAATTGTTACTTTATAATCTGCAAAAGAACGAGAAGGCATATCACGGGAGAGCCTTTCCACCTTCACTTTATCGAAAAGGACATGAGACTGACAGCAGCCAAGTTCACTGTTATGCTTGAAAACAATAAGTTTTCTTGCAGACATTTTTCCCCTTGCTGCCGAATGATCATGCTCAAACATATTGACCAGGCTATCCCAGAGAAGTTCAAGATCATCTTCTGTAAATTCAGTTTTTTTAGCCAGATGAGCGGAGACATATCCTTCTGCGCGGTACAATCCATATGGCACAATTTGTTTTTTGCCCATAGTCTGGCCTTTTTCAGAGTCTCTCTCATTGGTGACAGCACAACGGGTAACTGTTACTTCTTGCTGGAAAATTGGGTCAATACTGCGTGAAAAACTGAACTGTACAGGTCCTCTAACCTGACCACAGTTGATCTCTGTTGTCATTACAGCACCGAATGTCCGAATGTCAAAAAAATTCTGACACATGAATTTTGTCAGTTCATCATCTTTGGGTTTTTTAGAATCTGGTTTTATTCCAAGGTAATCATAGGCTTTCTTGTGCTGACTATTGAGGACAGCACCGGATTTAACATAGATCTCATATCCTGCGTTTCCACTTTTCACGAGGTCAACATAATCCCTGACCTTTTTCTTGAGACAAACATCGGTGACAATTCCATTACCTGTCTGTGGATCAACCCTGGGCATATTACCCATATCAGGATCGCCGTTAGGGTTTCCATTCTCTACATCAAACAACAGCACAAATTCATATCGATTCTTGATTATTTCGTTCATAATAGCACCTCCTCATTTGATGGAACCTCTTTTTTCGTGAAAAAAGCCTTACGTTGGTGATAGTAACCAAGCATGAACATACCCTGATCTTCAAGATTCAGGTACGCAGGAAACTCATCCACACCATCCAGAATTTGTTCAATCAACTGATTGGACCTGAAACCCCATTCTGATTTGGCAATGTGGTGTTGTGCAAGTTTTAACAGCACAGGAAATACAACAGCGGGTGTTGACGAGGCGCTGCTAAAGTACTTGCTGTTAATGGTGCTCTTCATCTCTCTATTCGTATCATTCTGTGTCTTTTCAAGAGCGGCAAACAACCTTCCTAAACGATATGGCACACTAGAACTTTCCTCGTTTAAACTCATGGTAATCAAATCCTGACTCAAATTCAATAATCCAGCTCTGCTCAATCTGAGTAGATATGCTTTGATAAAACCAGCTCTGACAAAATTTATTGAGCCGTCTACTTTAACACGGCTCAGGATTGCACTATATAATGAGATAGGGTAGCCTGTATCGGTAAGAATCGAGCGCAAAATAAGACCACCAAGAAGTGGAGAAACTGTTTTTTTGTCAGAACTCTGAGGGACTGTCTCATTCAACAGGCGATATACTGAAACATATCTTGGACCATAATCATCTCTGATAACTTCCATGTCCAGATGGTGACGAGCCACTTTTTCAATCAAACTCCCAATACTGGCAACATACCAGAAACGTACAGCAAGCCGTGCATTATTAGGAGACAAACCAAGAATGTAGAAATTCGTCTCTGGATCTGCCCCAATGTCCTCTTGATTTACTTTCTTGCCGATTCTGACCTTATTGAGAATTCCCTCTATTTCTGTGACTGTGGTTATGTCCTGTACCCGAGAGCCCTCTACATTTTTTTCTTCTTTTTTCTCTGGTTCTGGAGGGTCAAAAAAGAATTTGACAAGTTCTTCACAGGATTTTTCACAGGATTTTTCACTTGTCTCAGCCCAGAAAACAACTGTAGTATCAGCAATCCTTATCCTGTTACTGGGACTTGAAAGAAGGTGATTCAGGGCAGTTGTATACTTAAACATCGCTGATTCGCTGATTGGAGAATTAAAACTCTGTTCTTTTCCATAAGAACAGAAAGCATCGTTATTGAAACTGACAATGGAAGCTCCTGCCGATTGAGCTCCGACAACACCTTTTATCTTTTGATGTATCTTGGCTACCGGCTCTACTTTTCCACTTATTAGGCACTGGGCAAAAGTGTTGCCAGTTTCATTCTGAGAGTAAGTTTCCCAGGCGTTTCTAACCGCACTTTTTTCATGCAAAAAATTCCCGCTACACTCAAAAACACAGTTTCCGCCAGCAAGAAGGTCATCTTTGTACTCTCTGGTCTTTGGATTTTCGAGGAACTCTTCTGGATTCCATCCATCCAGAAAAGAAAGGAATCCGCGGACTTCTTGATCATTAAGACCATCCAATATACTATGGTGAAGTGTTTTGAAAGCCTCAAAGCACTCTCTGGAACGCTGATGGACAAGAGTGACTTCTTTATCGTTTTCCTCAAGTATTTTATAGTCATCAGTACTGTTGTTCTTTGAATTCAAACTAAATTTCTTCTCAAATTCACTTTTTTTTACTTTTTCGACACCAAAAACATACTTTGCATTTTCACAGACAAAATATGGAAATATACCGTTAGCGCGGGACTTCTGGATAGGCACATTCATATCTTTGGGTTTTGGCTTCTTGTCATCACTTCTAAGATCAATAATATGCGAAAGAATGCCATCAGGAGAAATGACCAGGGCAAATGAGACTTTAGCGCTGCTATATCCTAGCTTTGGAATATTTGCGTTTTCGTCTTTAGCAAGAATATCATAATAGCGGCAGAGTGATTGGATGATCATGAGACTCCCCCATTAGACAGGCATTTCTGAACATCAATAACTCCGTCCACCATACAGGCGCGGAAAAAGACGGCTTTCATCTTGTCAGGAAAGTCAATATCATAAAGCATGAACCCAAGATCTTTTTCTCCTTCTTTTTTTCCATAATAATAAGACACAGGAACTTCGTCCTCAATTAACTCAAACTGAACCGGAAACTCACGACAGCCAAAATAAGGGTGATGAAAACATTGTCCTTTTCGCATCCGTCTAAGTGCGATATTGTAATGTTTTTCGACTGTATCGTCGGGACCTGCATGGTCTGTCATCTCAAAATGAGCCTCAATAACATAGCAGACGTCACGCAAAACAAGGGAAGCCCTTTGAACAGTATCCTCTGTGGAGTCCTGATAAAGGGCAACATCATTTCCTTTGAATGCAGCTTTCACGTTACCTGCAAGTATTTTTCCCGGCCTTTCGTTTCTGCGGATGTTGTCAAACTTGATAGGATTCAAAACGTGAATTCTATCAATTTTCCAGAAAATCGCAGGCTTCCAGTAAATTGCTTCAAGAATACCGCGCGCTGCTGAGGGAGTTATGACATCATAACTTACACGTTCAACTTTCATTTCAGGTCGTGTAAAGCAGGCATAATCTCCCCATACTTTCAATTTGATTCCAAATCCCATTCCAATCACCTCCTTAAGCAATCAGCAATAAGTCTTCATCATTATATTTTCGGTTTAAAAGTCCAGTATCTTCAGAATAATAGTCATCCAATTTCTTCAAAACAAAAAATCTACCATCTATCGAAGAGATCGCATTGCTTTTTTCGAGTGCTTTGAACTCTTCTACATAAATGCTTACTGTATATCCCTGTAGATTTCGAACGTACTTCCCAGGCAATCCAGTCTGTTGAATCTGTTTGATAATGGATCTGGCTTTATCATCATAAGGAATAATAATATCTCGCGTATCATTCTCAATAAGGTTGAATACATTGGCTACATCCTCAAACGGAAATGCAACATCCTTCAGTCTCTCTTCAAAAGCGGGTAGAACTCTCTTTTTATCAAGTCCGTCGCCTTCATATGAATAAAGTTTCTCAAAATATCTATCCACAGCCGGGAGCGATAACGGGTCATCCCATTCATCAAAGACCATGCTTCCAATCTCAGCAACCCGGCTCTGCCAGTGCGTTGCCTTTCCATAATCTTCAGTAGATCGAAAAACATAAACTTCTCCAGAAGCCAATTTTCCTTCGCGGTTACATCTCCCAGAAGCCTGACAGACAGAATCAATTCCAGACATTGCCCGATACACAGCAGGAAAATCAATATCAACTCCAGCTTCTATCAGTTGGGTGGAAACAACGCGGCATTCAGCCCCTTTTCTCAATAGACCTTTGATCTCTTTCAGTTTCTTTCTCCTATGAACCGGACACATTCTTGCACTCAGGTGATAACAACTATTTGATTTAGAAAGTTGTCCATACAGATTCTGTGCATGTTTACGTCGTGTGTTAACGATACACCGAACTTGTTTATGCGCTTTTAACTTAGCTGAAAGTCTTGCACTCAGGTGATAACAGTTATCTGATTTAGAAAGTTGCTCATACAGATTTTGTGCGTGTTTACGAGTATTAACAATACACAAAACTTGGTTATGTGCTTTTAGCCTGGCTGAAAGGTCACTATCGGATATATCTCCCAAATCTGCTACATGAACTCTCCTGAAAGCTTCGTACAGCTCCTGAGGTGAGTGTATAATCTCAACAGGCTTTACACGCTGGTCCAGAAGCTCATTGAGATTAGGCTGAGTAGCTGTACATATAACGACCGTTGATCCGTAATTGACTACCAGTTCAGAAAGAGCTGCAAGACACGGTTTTAAAAAGCTCGTAGGTAGCATTTGGGCTTCATCAAGAATTATTACACTCTTTGCAAGATTATGCAGCTTACGACATCGAGAAACTCTATTGGAAAAAAGAGATTCAAAAAACTGGACATTGGTTGTAACGATAATAGGAATATCCCAGTTTTCAGATGAAAGTTTCAATTTCTCCTGTGCAACATCAGTATTTTCAGATTTTTCATTTTTCGGATCGTAGTTGCTATGGTGTTCAAGCACGTTTTGGTTTCCAAAAATTTCGCGGAATATATCTGCGTTCTGTTCTATAATGCTTGTATATGGTATAACATAGAGAATTCTGTTCAAATTGTGCTTTTTCAAATGGTTCAGGGCAAATGCCATTGATGAGAGAGTTTTCCCTCCACCTGTAGGGACAGTCAAAGAAAACATCTGTGGAGGTAATTCGGCTTTCTCTATGCATTGTTCATAGATTTCTCTTCGATACCTATTGATTGGGTTTTCTTCAGCTATTGAAAGTTTGGCTTTCATGTAGTTGTCAAATTTTGTGAATAGCTCGTTGAACGGTTCATATTGTCTTCTAAGAGAAAATTTGTCTGGAGAAAGAAATAATTCTGTATCAAGAAAATCAGCATCAACCAGGCAGGAGAAAAGCATACGTGTATAAAATGAAATTGTAAATCCCATCTTATTGTTGATAGGAGTAAGACTGGGACGAACTTTGCTCAGATCTGGAGGTAAAATTTCATTTTTGTATTCGGAATAATCCGGTAAAAAAGATTTAGATAAACGTTCATCGAGTCCACATTCTTTAGTCCCATAGTTGAGAAGACCTCCATGATGTCCGGTTATGACATATTCCAGAATACGACTTTGAAATATTCCGTAGAGTTTTCTAGCCTCTTGTGCGCCTGCAGTAGAATGATCGACTCTGATCTTGACTCCGTCTAAACGTCTTTGAAATTCAGGTGAATATTTACCAATATCATGCAGTAAACCCGAAGCATATCCAAATTGCTTGGCATTGAATTCTCTAGAAAATCCTGAGGCAATATCTGCTACATTTTCCAGATGAACTTTTAGGGGTTGCCAATCAGACTTATCTTGTCTGTCTGTAGAGTGGGCATAGTACATAGTATTTCACTGTGCTCTTTTTTGTACCTTGACTTGCTTCTTATTGATACAGAGGCAGTCCATATAATTAATATAAATATCATGAGTGAAAAGTTAAATATGGAATATATAATGTAATTTTTTAAGAATGTATATAAGAAGATATTCAGGATTCCAACTAAGAAAGAAATGTCATTATATTGGAAAAGCTTCCAAATTCTTTAAATACCTTAAAATCTGCCTCGTCTCTTTAACTTCCACAGTCTTACCTTAAACTATTAAAGTAAGTTTCCTTTAAGATATTTAACAGTTGAGTTTTTCGTTTTCGCCTAATATTTATTTAAGAGTGAAGATATAAATATAATATTTTTTATAGTTATAACTTTATAATATTTGTTTCATAAAAAACCTGTTAATAATCTGTGAGAAACTGAAAATGAGAAGTGAAACTGCATCAAGCCATTAAGTTCAAATTAATGAAGGTTTGTTTTCATAGGATTCTAATAGAGTCCCATATTAATACTTTGTAAACTATACCTGTACCTACTTTTATAAATAATAAGAAGCTCTCTTCCTTCAAATCAGGAGGCAGCCGGAAAATGATGATCGCAGGAATTGACGAAGCCGGAAAAGGACCTGTAATCGGGCCCATGTGCATAGGAGGCGTAAAAATTGAGGAATCCAGAGAACATATCCTTAAAGTGCTCGGGGTTGCGGATTCCAAGAAACTAACGCCCAAAAAAAGGGAACAGCTTGCAGCCCAGATTAAAAAGCACGCAGACGGCTTTTTTATTCTTGAGGTCAGCCCTTCCCAGATTGATGAACTTCGGAAAATTATGACAATGAACGAGATAATGGTGGTCTGCTTTTCAAAAGTGATCGAAGATCTAAAGCCTGACCTCGTATATGTCGATGCTGCTGATGTCAATGCCGAACGTTTTGCAGCCAACCTCCGCAATCAGTATGCAAAAACCAGCCCTGTCCACGCAAAGGAAATAGAGATAATTTCCATGCATCAGGCCGATGCAATTTATCCCACAGTCTCGGCGGCTTCAATTATTGCGAAGGTGCGCAGGGATGAGCTTATCGAAGAACTTAAAAAAGAATGGGGCCTCGACTTCGGCAGCGGTTACCCCTCAGACCCAAAAACAAAAGAATTCCTGTTGAACTGGGGAAAAGAGCACTCAGGGGAATTCCCTGAAATAGTCAGGCAGTCCTGGCAGACTGTAGAAAATATCAGGGAAGAGCTGAAAAAAGCCGAACTGAAGTGAATATTCGGGAAACTAAAAAAGGAGAGCTGAAAAAAAGGAGAGCTGAAAAAAGGAAAAAATTAAAAAGAAATCAAGCTGTTTTTGTTTTTGAGCTCTCATCAGCAAAAGTTTAGCAGATTTCTTTATTTAGTACTCTTTATGACATTCCAGTGTAATCGCTACTTATATTTCATTACTTATATCTCATATTTCATTGATTATTTGAGGAAACGTTATTTGCCAGAGGCATGTAGTCTATGCTTCCAGTTGTCTGGTTAACAACATAAGGAGTGTCACCTATACCGTTTCCGTCAGCATCTGTTCCATTATAATCTTTCCACTTATTGCCTGCTGAACTACTGTTCCAGGAATTCGTTCCTTCATCCACGGCATTGATGAAGTTGAAGAACTTATTGAGGGAAATCATATTACTGGTAGCCCCTCTAAGGTACATTCCAAGACCATTCATGTACAGGCTGTTATTAGTCAGAGTATTAGATTCTGCCATATTTTCGAGGACTACTCCATAACTGTTTCTTGAAATTGAGTTGTTTTCAAGCATGTTAGTTCTTGAAGTGTCAAGTAGGAGTCCTATATCATTTGATTCTGCAGTGTTATTCATGAGAGTATTATTAGTAGAATTATCCAGCAGGATTCCCTCGTCATTCGTCTCTACCATGTTGTTTGACAACTTGTTTTCGTTTGATCTGGAAAGAATGATTCCTGTAGAGCCAAGACATATCTGATTGTTGTCAAGGAAATTGCCCTGAGAATTATTGAGGCCAATGCCCACGTCATTCAGTACAAGAGTATTGTTATTTAGTGAACAGTTTTGCACGCCTTCGAGGTAAAGCCCGACTTCCTGGTACGTATTCATTCCTGAAGGGCCTCCCATAATATAGAAACCGGCTATTTTCACGTTATTTGACCTGATGCTGAAGACGTCATTTTCCGGAACTGTGCCTATTACATAGGTACGGTTCATCCTGTCGCCTGAAGTATCAGTTTTTGAGATAATGGCAACCTCTTTATTCACGTTTACATTTTCCATGTATATGCCAGGGCTTACAACAATTGTATCCCCGTTTTGTGAATTATTGACAGCTTCTTGAATCGAAGTATAATTTTCTCCCCCGTTAATGCCTACGGTAAAAACCGCAGCATTTGCCTGGGTAGCTGTTGCACCCAGCACAAGAAGAAAAGTTATGCAGATGTTTTGGATTAATTTTCCTTTCATGAACCAATACTCCCCTAAATTCCAAATTATATATATAGAAAGACAATTACTGTTTTTATAATAACTTGTATGAATAATAATTTCAGATAATAAAATGATTTTGAAACATATTTTCTGAAAAATAAGCCTGAACTTATTTTTATCTGTATATTTAATAGACCCACCTGACGTTGAAAATTGAATACAATATCAAAAATTTCTTTTTGTTGGGATAACAAAAGATAATTTGTGTTCATTCAGGATGTTAATTGAACCCTGGGAATAAAAATCTCTATCAAGTATAAGAGTCTTATTTTTAGCTCCTATCTCTTTGACTGAAAGCGCAAGTGACTTAATGTCTCTTACAGGTCCCGGAAGAAATCTTACCATTGTTGGCAAATTCTCATTAGCTGTACAGAAAAGTGCAAAATCTACTTGTGGGATATGAAAATGCTCTTTATTGTATCCCTTTTCAGCGAAATTTATAGCTTCTGAACGGGTAAAGATAGCACTTAGATCATAAACAAGTTGCTTATCTTCACTGTTTAATCCTTTGAAAACGTGATTTTGTCCCTTACGATTTACTCCAACCTCTTTTAGCACTTTGGATAATGATTTTGTGTTCATCGAAGGAGTGATTTCTTCTATTGGGTAGAGCTTCTCTCAGGCTAAACTTGCTCTTTTCAAAGGAACATAACCAGCAATACGTATTAATGCAAGGGCATACACTTCTTCCCAAATTTCACCAAAAGCTGTTTGAAGAAGAGGTTTTAGATCCTGAATTGCATAGTTAAGTAAGGCAGCATTTCCATATTCCCAGATAGAGCGAACTCTTTTGCTTGAGATCACTGTTTTCTGGCTTTCAATTAGACCTTTGTTTTTGTCCAGTCTTCTAATGTAAGTAGATTTTTTTCTCCGCTTCTTTAGCTCTTTATCCCAGTAAGTGGTAGATCGATAAACATAGTGCCTATTACTGAACTTTTTGATTTCGAAGCCCTTTTCACCAAGCTCACGTTACTTAGATAACCAGTTATTTATCCAGCCTCTCATTATACCCCATAGGGAATAAGTTTAATATATATTTTTTGGTTTAATGTTCTCATAATTTTCGATATCAAAAGAAACGAAAGTTAAAAGGCCAAATCGAATCAAAAGAAAAAATATTATTTAATTACCATTATTTTAAAATGAAAAGGTAAAAACGTGAATTATAGATAGATCCCCGGAAGGAGTTATTCCCTATTAATGGCAGAGTTAAGGTTTAAAAATTACCTCTCATGCCCTTCTTGCAGCACGGACGAAAATACGTTAACCTTACAATCCCTGACCAGAGGTTGCCCAACCAAAAACTATTTAATTAGGCAATACCTAACTAACAATCAAGATCCAGCATGACAGAGAAAAAAGAGCATTTGTTATTAATCTTTGAAAATCTGATCAAAACCAAAAGCGAATGCTCCTGTGAGATCCTCTCTCAATGTGGGTTATCGGATATCACTATAAAACAGATTGGATATCTGAAGATTATCGATGAACATGGGGACGTGACTTTTAGCAGGCTTGCTAAGATCACCCGAAACTCAAAGCCGACCATCACAGAGATGGTAAACAAATTCGTAAAAATGGACTGCGTGTACAAAGAAAAGTCCTCGGAAGACGGGAGAATATTTTACATTCGCCTGACGGAAAAAGGACGGAGAATAGCTCGTGCCGAAGAAAACGCATTGTTGAAGGTCATTGAAAAAATGGCAGGTTCTCTGGACGAGAAAGAAATTGACACGCTTATCGACCTCCTGGAAAAGGTGTGGTAATTTTTTTTGTCCGGTGAAAAAGTTAGGTTAATTCAAACTAAATAATTGGACTAACCTGGAAAACAGAGAGAACAAATTTAGAAAAATGAGACGATTGACAATGTATCCAGAACAACCCGATGAAAACAGAGAAAGCATCGTAATGCCGCTTTTTGATGTAGTGGTCTACCCGAAAAGCCGGGCCAAATTCCTTGCTGACAAAGTCACAGGAGAAACCCTCCTGAATGACATGAAAAACGCTGAATCTGTATATGCCATCGGGCTGACAGTACAAAGCGGCACAAAACCTTCCGACCTGACAGAGGATAAACTGTATAGAACTGGAAATCTCCTTTATATTAAATATGTCCAGCCTGCCGATGACGGATATCTCGTTGTTGCAAGAGCTATCGAAAGGGTAGAGGCTATTTCTCTGTATCGAAAAAATGGGCTGTTCTACACAACTTACAGGCCTGTCCATGATCTGCCGGATTTCGATGAGGACGCTGAGACCGAGGTAATGGCAAATATCAAAAAGACAATTCACGAGATCAGTTCCCGGTTCCAGGGTTCTGAACAGTTTACCAGGTCAATCGATAAGATGGACTCCATTGACCAGATAATGGGATTTGTCATGCCGTACATACCCGTAAAACTTGCCGAAAAGCAGAGACTCCTTGAGCTTGCCTCGGTTCGTGAGAGGTATCTTCTGTTCCTTCATATCCTGACAAAGCATAAAGAAAATATCAATCTCCAGATCGAAATGGCAAAAAAAGTCACTGACAAAATAAGCAAGTCTAATAGAGAGGCAATGCTCCGTGAGCAACTGAAGGTGATTCAGGAAGAGCTCAACGAAGGGGATGACTCGGTTTCAGGCGATGCTGCATACAGGGAGAAAATTGAAAACTCAACTATGCCTGATGAGGTAAAAAAGAAGGCATTTTCCGAATTAAAGAAACTAGAAACCGGAGGCAGTCACAATCCTGAAGCCCCTGTTATAAGGAATTATCTTGACCTCCTGCTCGACCTTCCCTGGGTAACCGAGGAGAAAAAGAGCATCGATATTGCCGAAGCCCGCCAGGTGCTTGAGAGCAACCACAACGGACTTGAAAAGGTCAAGGAGAGAATAATCCAGCACCTTGCAGTTATGAAATTGAAGCACGAGAAACAGGGCTCAATTCTGCTCCTGATAGGCCCCCCCGGAACCGGTAAAACAAGCCTTGGGAAAAGCATTGCTGATGCTCTGGGCAGAAAATATGTCCGGATCAGCCTCGGAGGTGTCAAAGACGAAGCTGAAATTCGGGGACACAGGAGGACATACATCGGTGCCCTGCCCGGAAGAATTATTCAGGGTATGAGAAAAGCAGGAACAAAGAATCCTGTGTTTATTCTTGATGAGGTTGATAAACTTTCAGCTTCCTACTCTGGAGACCCGGCAAGTGCCCTTCTGGAAGTCCTCGACCCTGAACAGAACAGCACGTTCTCAGACCACTATCTGGAAATTCCATATGACCTGTCCGATGTCCTGTTTATAGCGACAGCAAACTCTCTGGCGAATATCCCCTGGCCGCTTCTTGACAGAATGGAGACCATTGAGATTTCAGGTTACACAAAGAATGAGAAACTTGCGATTGCAAAAGACCACCTGGTGCCCTGTATACTGGAAGATCACGGCCTTGATGCGGAGAAACTTAAAATTGAAGATGAAGCCCTAAAGGTAATCATCGATAAGTATACCCGCGAAGCCGGAGTCCGTGGGCTTAAAAAGCAGCTTGCCAAGATTGCAAGATTTGTGTCCGAAAAGATTGTGTCAGGCAAGGCAGACCTTCCTTACGTGGTCAGGGCGGATATGCTCAAAGAAATTCTCGGAAAAGAGATAATCCGACAGGAAGAGGCCAGAAAAGAGAATGTACCCGGCGTCGTTACAGGACTTGCATGGACGCCTGTGGGAGGAGATATTCTCTTCATAGAAGGCACGTTTATGCCAGGTAGTGGAAAACTCACGCTTACAGGCCAGCTTGGGGATGTGATGAAGGAGTCTGCAAAGATATCGTTGAGCCTTGTCCGGTCACGGCTTGCAAACACTGCAAATAGCTTTGACTTCACTTCAAGCGACATTCACATCCATGTGCCATCAGGTGCAACCCCGAAAGACGGCCCGTCAGCAGGCATAACCCTCTTTACCGCCCTTACATCCCTGATAATCGGAAAAGCGGTTGACCCCAAGCTTGCCATGACAGGGGAAATAACGTTGAGCGGTGCAGTACTGCCTGTTGGAGGCATAAAAGAGAAAGTTCTGGCAGCCCACAGGGCAGGCATAAAGAAGATAATCCTGCCAAAAGAAAACGAAAGGGACCTTGAGGACGTGCCCGAAGATGTCAGAAACGAGCTGCAATTCGTGCCTGTAGAGACCATCGAAGAGGTCCTCAAAGAGGCTCTGGGAATTGACCTCCCAGGACAGGTGCTCTCGCTTGCGGGAAAACGTTTTGCAGCTACGCAGAATGTTTGAATTTGGAAGTGCAAGCAGGATGGGTTACGGTTTGTCGGAACCGTGATACACCCTTCTTGAGAATATATCTGAATCCAAATGTAGCAGCGGTTTTGATCCCGAGAAAAAAGGCAAAAAGGCGAAAAGAAGTGGTTTCCGAAAGCCTCTGAGAAAGCCTCTGAGACGGGATTAAGATTCATAAAAAGGAAAAAAGCTCTGGAGTAAGGAAGTAAAAGCAATATATTTGAGCTACAGGATAAGCTCTTTATTGCTTTTTTCACTTATTTTTATTCGGTCTTGTCCGTGAGGTATTGATCAATTCTGAAAAACGAGCACACTCCCATGTTTGTGGAAAAATGAAAGATATTCTTATGCTTATTGTTTTCAATAACTCACCTCCACTAACTTTTATTCTTCACCACATTCTTGAAGAGCTGTGGAAAAATTCAAAGCTATCCACCGCTTCAGGAGAAAGCCCCATTTTTTCAAACATCGCTCTGAAAACGGCCTTGTATTCCTCTTCAGGTATCGATTCCCCACTGCTTCCCGGAGGCATTACAATTTCAAACCTGGCTTCCCCTGAGGCATCGAGTTCAACCATGTACTTGTTCTTTTTATCATAAGTCAAAACTTCTGCTTCCGGGACAAAGCACCTTATCGAACCCAGCCGGCTTCCTTTCTTAAAAAATACTTCTTCCATTCCCGAACCTTTTGCAGGGTATGTATGAATAACCAAACTGGGTCCGTAAGTGGAATTATCACTGTTTTCCATAAGGTAGGTATATACGGTCGGGAAATCAGGAGATTCGTCCACCTGTATTTCAGCGTCCCATGTCTGGTTTTGTGAAGCTTTTTTCAGAGCTTCAAGATATTCTTCCGGAGCATTTTCATCCGGGCCGAATAGAAGTCCGAGTTTTTCAAGCAACCAGGAATCATCAGGAAATTCCGATAATTGTAAGGGAGACTCAGGGTCGGAGTGGCTGTAGTTTGAGACTGCAACACAGGTTCCGGTTTTAATTTCCGATCCGTTTTCACATATGAAGACTGCAAGCTCGGAGCGTTCGTTATAGTTAATCTTTATATCCTGCACAAGCGCATCACTTCCGAAGTTTTCCCGGAGCTCAGGAACATCCCCGGGTTCAAAGCCCGAAAAGTTTCCGGGCCAGGGCCAGGAACCTTCCACTTCATAGCCGGCTTTCTCCGCTTTCGTAAGTACGGAGCTGTAATCAAAAGCCCCGATATCAACTTTCTCAGAATAGTACCAGGAGCTATCAATAAAAGACATAAGTACGAAAGGGCCGATTAAATACAGCACAAGAAGAAGAGGAAGGATTAATAATAACATCAGTATAGCTTTTTGCCTATTCAGAACCCACCAGCTCCGGAGAGATATCGGTAAACGGTATAGCCTGCAAGTATTACAAATAACATATCAAATTTTAAACAAACAGGGGTCTACAGATCAAGGGTTTTATAACTTTATACAAATCTACCTAATTTAATAAATAACTTCTGTTTTTTTTAGAAAATATTTAAAAAATCAGTATAATTAGAGAAAAACACGGGTAAATAGACCGATACATCCAGCTATGACACTTATCCGATACTGATAATTTCACGCTGCTGATAGTATCTCGGTCTTTTACTGCCCTTCTTGAAAATCATGTCCCCTTCACATCCTGCCTGTCTTGAATATATTATATATAAGCCACAGTCCAAAGATGCTGGCGACAACGAAACTGAATGTGCCAAGAAAAGGCACACCCCAAACAAGAGGTCTCATATGTGTCTGAATGACCAGAGAAGAAGCGACAATCATAGCAGAGATGATCAGACTGATAGATAACCGATTACTTGCAACGTCAATCTCGGACACCAGCTTTTTACCTTCCTCAGATTCAAATTTTATATTTAAATAACCATTTTCAGCATGATCAAGTATATGTGAAATTTTATTCGGGGCTTTTCGAAAGAGACGCGTCCAGCTTGAAATATTGCTGTATGCCTTACGAGCCAGGTTTTGTGGATAAAAACGCTTTTTCAATTCATTTTTTGCATAAGGTTCGAGAAGTTCACTAAAATTTAAATCCGGATCCATTATAAGTCCAAAACCTTCAACAGCCACTATACTTCTAACCAGTAAAGCTATGTTATGAGGCATCATAACCTGATGGTTCCTTAAAATACCTATTAATTCTTCGATTATCATGGAGGCATCAAGCTTTTTCAGAGCCTTACCATAGTATTTGGAGCGAAAAGATTCAACATCCTCTTTCAATAACCTTGTGTCTGCATAAGAGTCTATACAACCCATATCCCTGAGTAACTCGACGAATAATGAACTATCTCCATTAACTAAAGCTACCATGCCATCCAGAAATATATCGCATACTTCTGAGGAAAGGTGACCTGCCATTCCAAAATCAAGAAAAGCTACGTTCCCTTCTTCCATTATAAGGATGTTTCCGGGATGCAGGTCTGCATGGAAAAAGCCATCTTCAAATACCTGCTGCATGAAAGCTTTTACGACTACAGAAGCTATATTACTCCTATCAAAGCCCTGCCTGTCCAGTAAATCCACACGGCTACTTTTTATACCTTTGATATATTCCAGCGTCAACACACGTGTGTTTGTATAGTCCCAGTAAACCCTTGGAATATGGACCTGACTATTTTCTCTGAAATTGTCTGCAAAACGATCTGCGTTCCAGCCTTCCTGAGTATAATCTATTTCTGCAAGAATACTGCGAGATAACTCATCAACAATCTCAGTCGGCCTGTATAATCTCGCTTCTGGCATATGTTCATCAACAAGCCTGGCTATACTATACATAATATCCAGATCAGATTCGATTACCTCCTTTATGCCAGGACGCTGGACTTTCACGACAACCTCATCGCCATCTTTTATCTTTGCCCGATGCACCTGCCCAATAGATGCACAGGCAAGTGGTTTTTTCTCAAAACACTCAAATAATTCCTCAATGGGATGCCCAAGTTCTTCTCTTATAATTAGCTCAACTTCTTCAAACTCAAAAGAAGGCGCTTCGTCCTGAAGTTTTGCAAACTCGGCAGCATATTCCAGAGGAATAAGGTCATGTCTCATGCTCAGTAATTGACCTAATTTAATGTAGGTCGGACCAAGTTCCTCGAATATCTTACGTACTCTAACCGGACCTGAAGTATTGAGCCTGTCCACCTTATCTCTATTATTAAACTTATAGGTCAAGTCCCTGATACTGCTCAAACCTATCTTTTCAACAACATATCCAAACCCATACTTCTGGAGAACCTCGATTATCTGGCCATATCGTTTCAACATGGCATAGCGATGAAGCCTTTTACGTATCATAATGTCATTAGCCTGGAATTTTTATGGGGGTTGTTAATTTATTTTTATAATAAGTTAACAGGATATATTATATATCTTTAGTTATCCCTATTTCAGAGTTCCTGTTTCTTATCCCGCTTTCATATTATTCAAATTATTTACAAACTCCATATTCCGGAAAATAAAGAAATTCCTTAAGCTTCAGGCAGGGAGATTAAGAAATTTTTTAAGCTTCAGGCAATTTCATCACATCATTAAAGAAGTGTGAAAAAATTCAAAGTTGTCCACCGCTTCAGGAGGAAGTCCCATTTCTTCAAACATCTCCCTGAAAAATGCGCGATATTTCTTTTCAGGTATCGATTCTCCGACGCTTCCGACATGCATTATGATTTCGAGCCTGACCTTTCCTGAGGAATCAAGTTCAACTATGTACTTATTTCCTATGTATCTGTTCCCCATGTACCTGTTCTCCTTATCATAAGTCACGACCCCTGCCTTTGGGACAAAATACCTTACTAAACCTACCTGGTTCCCGTCCTTTAAAAAAACTTCTTTCGTATCCGAACCTATCTTGGGGTATCCATAAAAACTCAAAACGTAATTGTCGTAACTGGAATCATCACTGTTTTCCGCAAGATAGGCATATACAGCCGGAAAATCCGGGGACTCGTTTACCTGTATTTCGGCGTCCCATGTCTGATTTTGTGCAGCTTTTTTCAGAGCCTCAAGATACTTTTCCGAAGCTTTTTCATCCGAGCCGAAGAGGAGCCCTAATTTTTCAAGCATCCAGGAGTCATCAGGAAATTCCGATAGCTGTAACGGAGACTTGGGGTCGGAATGGCTAAAATTCGAGACTGCAATACAGGTTTTAATCCCGGTTTCAGTTCCGTTTTCACATACAAAGACCATAAGCTCGGAGTCATCTTTATAGTTAAGCCTTATATTCTGCACAAGAACAGCACTTCCGAAGTTTTCCCGGACTTCAGAGACATCTCCTGGTTCAAAGCCCGAAAAGTTTCCGGGCCAGGGCCATGAACCTTCTATCTCATAACCAGCTTTCTCCGCTTTCGTAAGTACGGAATTGTAGTCAAAAGACCCAATATCAACTTCTTCGGAGTAGTACCAGGAACTGTCAAGTAAATCCATTAATAAGAAAGGGCCGTAGAGAAACAGTATAAATAGAATGAGCGGGAGCAATAATAATATCAGTATGGCTTTTTGCTTATTCATGAAACTCTCAACTCTGGAAAAGCGTCAGTGGACTGGGAAGCTGTTGGTGTTCCTTATAAGTCGAATCTTAAAAATACTGGAATTATAATTCAGTTTTTCACATTATTATATGAAATAGGTCAACTTAATAAATAATTTATATATCTCCACTACTGATTTAAAAAATTATCTATAATCAGAGAAAAAGCGCAGGTAGACCAAAAAATCTAGCTCGGAAACTTTCCCAGGTTCAGCAGCCTGCCTATTGTGATGTTATTTGTGATGTTATTTGTGATGTTATTTGTGATGTTATTTGTGATGTTATTTGTGATGTTATTTTTCCTCCGTATCTTTTCGGTCGAAATTCACTACTTCGACTTCTAAAAAACACTTTCTAAAATACTGTTTTTTTTCTAAGTTTTTCTGTTTCTGGCTATTGAGTGGATACTGTAGTAATCTGTAACGTAGTAAAACCTAGAACTTTTCAAAGTTTTCAGATAAAACTCGTCCATGATCCTAATAATCTGTAACGTAGTGAAACCTATAACCATAGTGATCACATAGAGAAAACTAAGGTACCTATATTGCCTAAGGTGCCTATATTGCGAATACAAATACAAAAGAAGTTGAAAACACGAGGTAAAAGTTATGAAAGTGATAGCGATAAATGGAAGTCCTCGAAAGAACTGGAACACAGCTACTCTGCTGGAAAAAGCTCTTGAAGGCGCAGCTTCTGAGGGTGCAGAAACAGAATTAATCCACCTCTATGATCTCAACTTTAAAGGCTGCATAAGTTGTTTTGCCTGCAAATTAAAAGGTGGAAAAAGCTTTGGAAAGTGTGCAGTAAAGGATGAACTGACACCTGTGCTGGAAAGGCTGGAGGATGCCGATGCTGTAATACTTGGATCGCCAATTTACCTTGGAAATTCCACAGGAGAAATGCGGTCATTTATGGAGCGCTATATATTCCCGTATATAACCTACTCTATTGACACACAAACATTTTATCCCAGAAATATTCCTGTTGGTTTCATCTACACTATGAACATCACTGAGGAACTTTTTGAGCTGGTTGGGACTAATAAGCTTATTGAGTCAAATGAATGGGTTGCAACAAGGATATTTGGGCATTCCGAATCGTTATGCAGCACCGATACATACCAGTTTGATGATTATTCAAAATACGCTTCGTCTATTTTCAATCCTGAGGAAAAGGCAAAAAGGCGAGAAGAAGTGTTTCCGCAGGACTGCCAGAAAGCTTTTGAGATGGGAACCAGGTTTGTGAAACGGCAAAAAACTCTGAAAGCACAGAACAAAAGCAATAAAACTTGAGTTATTTTACTTCCTGAAACCGATTTTAACTCCTATAATATCGAAAACTTCCGCCAGCTCGCCTGGCGGCCCTTCACAAAAAGGAAGAGAAGAAGAAATTTGAAAATTAGCTAACTAGTTTTGTTCTCTTATTTTTTATTGGCTCTTTTCTGTTTAGAGTGGGTAACTTACATTTATGTCTGATATATCAAAGGAACATATACAAAATTTAGGGGCATTTGCCACTGAAAATTATATTCAAGCTTGATGTTTCCTTTTTGGCCGGGCTACTTTATAACTATACAATTATTTCCAACCCACAGGAAACAGCGAAGAGCCTTTTTCTTTTCTTATTGCTTCTTTTTGAGAAAGACCGCTCTCCTACGTTGAGCGTTACAAGAACGGTTCAGTATACGAATAAGGTTGTATAGGTCAGAAAAACCCTTATCTCTAAAAAGGGCTTTTTAAATTTGTATAGTATCGGAACCTCCAGTAACTTTTATGACAGCTTTGCAAAAACAAAAAGAAAAATAAGAACGGAATTAAAAACAACACCGTTTTTTAATTTAGTTTTTTCATATATACTCGAAAACAAGACTTCCCAGGTTATTTACATCTACTCCGGGGATGATATTTATAAGTCTTATATTTCCGAATTCATCGCCGATTTCAAGGCTTATTGCATTTGCATAGTCAATGAGCCAGAGACCGTTGATCTGGACAATGCTGTCGACTGCACCCTGAAATATCTGGTTGACACGCACTTTGAGGACAATGATATCATCTTCACCCTGGATGCCATCAAGTGAAACATTCCAGGTATTGTCACTGCCACCAGCGACTGAGATGATTGCGTCGTCTACATATTCTCCATCCTTGGTGAACTCTAGCCAGACTTTCTCACCGTCAACATCAATCTGCTTTGCTTCGATAGCATAACCGTCTCCAAGGTCTAGCTGTTCACCGGCTTTGATGGTGTACTTGTCACCGCTGTCAAGAACGAGCTTAGCGAGTTTGTCAACATGGCATTTCCAGATGGGGTCGTTATTTGGTAGCAGTGGAACATGTTTCTTTCCAAAAAGATCAATTACTGGATACTGTTTATCAGACCAGCTGTTGCATTTAAAATTTGTGGCGACTGCGTGAATTTCAAAAAATGATTTAGGCATATAGCTTACACAGATCTCTTTTATATTTTTTACATTTATTGTATTTGTATCCGACTTAAGTTCACCCGTAACTTCAACAAATTTGCGGCAGAAAAACTCAAGATAGTAATCCGGTTCCCATAGATACCTGTCCACATACTTTAGCAGATACTCATTGTTATACGTCTGTAGATAGTAATCCGGCCCTTCAGATTTGGATCCAATCCGTCCATGCTTTACATAAACAAGTCCTTTTAATGTTTCCATAATAGTATTCCCCTTTTGACTTTAAGTTAAAGATTAGTCGAGAGCGTCGAAAAATTTGGTGAATTTAAAGTGTTCTAGATATAACCCCACACAGGTTTTGGGTCGTATCCATAAGTTACTGAAAAAAGTGAGCATAGGAATCTCTGTACATATTACCCAGATGCATAGTTAGTACTCATTTTTTCCGAATTGATCAATAACTCAAGATACTGCAGAATTTCGTTTTCTACCCTAACATATGATACTTATTATCCAGATCTCATCCCATTACCCCTAAATACGCTTGGAAATGCCGAATTTGGAATTCCCAATCGACTTTTAGATGAGTAAAAGCCTTTTTGAAACTCTTATTAATTAGAGTAAAATTGGTTGTGGGCTGAGATCCATTATTTTTCTAAATATTAACAACTATGGGAATGTTTTTCGTTTTCAGTCCACTAATTCGAAAGATAGCTTTCAAACGAATGTATTATTTAGAATACTCATTCTATTATATAGAACTTCTTAACGTTATAAAGTAGTAAAAATATTTGAGTATATATTAAAGTTAAGAAAAAAGTATTTTCGTTTATTTGTGCCTGTTATTCGGAGAATTTCATGTTTGTTTTGTAAAAAGTGGTCATACCAAGAAGACAAATATCTAACTTTTATTGCTAACTTTTATTGGGAAAGACCTCTCTCCTGCGTCGAGCATGACAGAAAGATTTAGTAAAGCGAATAACGTTGCACGGGTAAATTTTCTTTGACCCCACAAACCTTTAAATTCATATGGTATCAAGACGACTCTGTTCCAAAATCTAGTGATTTTCGCATTTCTTGATTGAAAATCTAAATTAGCACGAAGAGTCCGGTTTTCATCAAAATCAATATTCGATATCTAAAGACTTCAACCCAAGAGTATACTCATATAGATTGCGACCAATTACAAAATATAGTGATTTTGAATTTTACATTCATCACTGGATTTTGGAACTGAGTCATCAAGACCCTCTGCCAGCTTGTCTGGAGGATCTTCACAAAAAAGCAAAAACAGAAGAAATAAATTGAAGGTAATTGAATAAGAGAAAAAAGAAGGAAGAGAAACTTGAAGCACGCATACTTCCATACTATTTTTATTTGAGGTAAAAGTATGATGGTTTTCTTTGACATAGATGGCACTCTACTAGATCATAAAAGTGCGGAATTTGTTGGAGTCGAATTATTTTTCCAGAATTATCAAAATTTTTTTGGTATGGTCTTCAATGAATTTTATTCTATTTGGTGTAACTTATCCGAAAAACACTTTGAAAAGTATTTAGCCAAAGAATGCTCTTTTGAAGAGCAGCGCATTGAACGAATCAAGGAACTTTTTTTAAAACGAAATGTTAACCTGTCTAGTGAAGAAGCGCTTAAAATATTTGACCATTACTTATGCAATTATGAATTAAGCTGGAAACCCTATGATGATGTGATACCATGTTTGAAAAAACTTTCAAACCTAAAAATGGGTATTATCAGTAATGGCGATCTAGAGCAACAGAAGCTGAAGCTGGATAAAATGGGAATTTCCCGTTACTTTGTTGATATCGTAGTAGCAGGAGAATTTCATGTTGCAAAACCCTGTACGGAAATATTTGAAATTGCATGTAAAAGGAATGGCGAAAAACCAGAAAAGTGCTTTTATGTTGGAGATACTATTGAAACTGATATTATACCATGTAAGAAAATTGGAATGAAAGGCATATGGATTAACAGAGAAAATAAAACTTTTCCAAATAAGAACATTAAAAGTATCATCTCATTGGAAGAACTTGCCAATATATTATGCGAGAATATGCCGCAGCTATTGGATTATTGAACCATGTTCTTTGGGGACGGACATTTTTATAGATTCGAAGCTAGCTGGGACAGTTCCTGCAAAAAAAGATAAATGAATAAATAGAGAAAGTTTAAAAGTAGCAAAATAAAAAACTTAGATAAAAATATTTCTCAATATAGTTTAATCCTGTTTTTTCGGAGTCTTTTCAGGTTTGTCGGTTTTTGAATAACCTATTCTTCCAGGTCTCTTATCAATTTCTTATCAACCTCATGTATGGTTTTTAATTCTTGCTTACTACTTTTTTCTTCTTCTTTCTCTTTTTCGCAGGCCAGGCCGCTCTCCTTCGTCGAGCGTGAAAAAATGACATGATAAGGCGAATAAGGTTGTACGGGTAAGTAATATTTTTAGTAAGTTTTCTTAAGCTTTCCGGTCGAAGTCCAGTTCCTCAGTTTCGGAGAAAAACCTTCTGAAAAACTGTTCTTCTTTCCTAGCTTTTCTATGTTTGACTCCAGAGAGAATTTCATAGTATGTTATAAGTAGTTGTCACATCGTTATTCATAAATTTCCGGGTCTTTTCTACACCCCTAAAAAAATCGAGAAGGGCACTGGGGTCAATACGATAATATCCTGAGCCTCGAAAATTCCCTTAGTTTTCTGGGATCTTCTTCCAGCCCTTCCAGAAGATCCTTATTTTCCAGCGACCCGAAATAAGCAGACAGATTTCTCTTTTCTTTCAGCAACCGATCAACGATCAATAGCGTCGCTGAAACTTTCCCCTCACGTTTTGCGTTTTTTAGCAGCTCGTAGGTGTCATTCCGGATTGAGATCGTCTTTGTACCCGTTATCTGTGTAGATATACACAGAAATAAAGTTTTATCAGGCTCTTCGTCGTTTCAGATGGGTAGTTTGAAATCTAACTTTCCTAATTTTAGATAGATCATCGTAATAAAATAGTGAGTGTTTCGATACCCTCTAGCATTTCTTTTTATCAACTGTACAATACTATTAATACCTTCCAAAGTTCCGTTCGTGACTCTGGAATCAAAGTAGTTTAGAATTCCATCCCAATGACTTTTAATGGTTTTAGCAACCTCAATTATTGCCTCTAATCTGCTATGAGTTGCCCGAAAATACCACTTTTTAAGATATTGTTCAGCTTCCTCTCGGCTTTTGCATTCCCATAACTTTCTAAGGCTTTCTTNNNNAAGAGGAGAGAGATTGAGTTATTTTTATCAATAATATAATAACTTATTATATTATATTTTTAATATAATAACTTACCCATATTATCTGACGAAGAGCCAAAAATTTATATTTTTGCCGAATTTTGATCGGATTCCAATAGCCTTGATAGTAACAAAAAGGTATCTATTCAGTGGTAAAGGGAAGGCACAATCTTCAATCGCCTGAATGAAAGTGAACTAATAACCAGGCCATTTTATTCTTTATTTATGTGGATATGTATCCCCTTATTCTACAGAATACAATCCGCCTCCATTTGTTTTTCTAAAATCTCCCGATATTTTTTGTTGAATTGTTATCAATTCCTGAGATCTCTTTCCTGGCCTTGGGTTTGTTCTAAAGGAACTCTCAGATCCGGTAGCATCAAGATCTCTTTTTCATACCTTTTCAAGTCCTATCCAAGAAGGTTTCTTGCCTTACTCTGTGCTTGTATTCGCTCTTTTAAGCCTCATGTCTTTTGATATTTCAGGGTGGGAAGGGATTATCCTCAAATCCTTTCAATGAGTATTAAATGGATACTTTTTCTATGAATGTGTTTTGATCGTAATCTTCACCTATTTTAGTTCCCAGTTTTCTGGCACAACGTCCAGCTTGTTCTTTTAATTCTCCGATATAGGGAGACCCTCCAGACCCATCTCCTCTTAGCCCACTCCTTGCTTGTGAATATTTTTATAGATGTATTCTTAAGTTTCCTTTTGGCATATTGCGACATTACATAAATGCCATGTTCACACTTTGTAATTTGAAATAAGATTTCCAAAAGTCGTGGGGACTATGTATTCCTCTATACTTAGGCAACAACTCCATTTTTTATTCCATTGCTTCTTTCAAAAACCTCTACTCTTCTGTGATGGAAAGTAATATTGTATATTTTTTTGTAGAAGATTAGATGGCATTGCTTTCCGTTGGGCCATTAAAACGCCATGTTAATTCCAGGTTTCGTCCGCCATTAATTTACATCTTCTTTTTATTAATTGCCTTTCTTGATGTGGGTTTTGTAATCACCCTTTTTCATTTTCTGTATACAACTTCTTTTCTGGCCTTAACCTTATTCGTTATCCAGCAGCTTTATCTTAAATCCAAATGATTATCTTCATATAGATTTTCTCTGATTTCGTATTTATAGGGAATTAATTGGGTAGTTTCGTTAGGTAAATTGCCAATTGTTAAAACCTGGCTAAATGCCCATATTGGACCAGGTTTTGTAATTGATTTTTGGAATCAATCAGCCTTTGTTTTTAACCAGTTACAGTACAGCGACCATTTTTTTGATCTCAGCACGATGCTCGGTCCACGGTTACGCATTTACAACCTATGTTTAAATTCGCTGTCTTGTTACTTGTAAGCCCTCCCATGACCCTCAGATTCCCTCTATTCCCGCCTGGTTACGACCCACAATGTCTACCATTTTATGTAGCCGATGAAAGATAATTTCATCAGGATCTTCAACCTTATTCAAAGTAGAACCCGGATGTCCTTTTTGACCACCAGGACATTTATTATTTCCGTCTCGTGAACTCCCAGTTTTAGGTTTCTTCTCGATAAAAGTGCCAGTAGAAGGAGGTTTCTTGTTGATTTGGATAGTCTGATTCAAAAGAGATTCTAATTCACTTATCCGTGCTTGAAATTCAATTGTTTGAGATTCCAGAGCCTCAATACGAGCATCTTTAAACTTGACTTGAGACTCTAATTCATGTATTCGTTCTCGAAATTCAATATTTTGAGATTCAAGATCCTTACATCGGAGTTCAAAATCCTCAATATATGAAGCAATAAAATCAGGGTTCGAGTGGCATAGAGTAAGAATCTCTTCACGCTTCATAAATCTCTTCCCAAAATACAGCGATTTTTATAATAAATATGATGAAAAAAGTAAATGTTGAGTTTATACGAAAAATAAATCAGAAATATAGATAGCTGGATAGATACCAAAAAAGAATGGAATTATATAGAATATATTCACATTTCGACCCCCTCCCAAAAAATACAACTTGATTTTTTTATTCACACAGTTTGGTGCTAATTTTGCTCTCAGTTTCACATTAATAACTTAATCTTCTCTATGCATCTTTATAGATGACTAAATTTTTATTTATTTTTCTAAATTTAAACTGGATTTTTTGAACATTTTGGGATTCAAGTCAACATCATTGATTTTATTGAGCATGTGCCCAAATATAATCCAATAAGTTTATACAGTTGTTGAAAAAATCACCTTATTTTTGAGAGGGGGTCGAAATGTGAAATATATAACAAATTTTTATAAATTTAAACAAATTGTCAAGTACATTTGGGCTAAAAAGAAGGGAAATATTCAGTACCAATTAGTGGATACTGTCAAAGTCAGGTTAAAAATTACCTTAAAAATTACCTTGAAAATTACTGGAAAATTACTGGAAAACTACTGGAAAACTACTGGAAAATTACTACTAAAATACCAGTAGGTAGAGAAAAATCTTCTCCACCTGCTTTTACGCAATTCGAATGTCCTCGAAACTTGTTTATTTCTTAAACCTTAAAGTCCTTAGAACTTAACATTTTCTCTTGCCCATTGTGCCCCAGCTTCGAGAACCATCTGGTTAAACTCAATAACTCTGGTTTTCCCTGCGAAGTTTTCGGCAAGAGCCTCCTTGAAGACTTCTTCTTTCAGGCCGGTTGCATTAAGGCCCATAAGGACTCCAAGCATAAAGGAATTGGCAGCTTTCTCAGAACCGGCTTCCTTGGCTTTTTCGGTTGCAGGAACGGCAACAGCCTTTACATTTTCAGGCATTTCAGCTTCGCCGATAGACGAGTCATAGAGGATAAAGCCTCCTTCTCGTACTGCCCCTTCAAACTTTTCAAGGGAAGGACGATTCATAGCTATCAAGATGTCCGGAGTGTAGACCGTAGGAGAGCCTATAGGCTGGCCTGAAATCACGACCGAGCAATTAGAGGTGCCTCCTCTCTGTTCAGGGCCATAGGACGGGAACCAGGAGGCATTGAGGTTTGCCTTAACTCCGGCCTGTGCAAGGATTAGTCCCATGCTGAGGACCCCCTGCCCTCCAAAACCAGCAATCTTGGTCTGGATCGGGGCAAAATCCTTTTGGGCAGGTTTTTCTTCGGCACCCACTTCAATTCCGTAAAGCTGCTCAAGAGCTTCGGTTGTAAAGTCACTGACTCCACGGTACAGTGGTTCAACTTCTTTGGATTTATCCCTGAAGTTCTTGACTGGGAACTCCTTTTCCATCTCCTCATTTATGAAATTGATAGCTTGCTCCGCATTCATCTTGAGGTTAGTCGGGCAAGCGGCAAGAACTTCAACAAAAGCATATCCTTTTCCGTCGCGCTGGATTTCAAGTGCCTTATGCACGGCTTTTCTGGCTTTCCTTATATGGGAGATATCCGAGACTGAAACCCTTTCAATAAAGACTGGAGCCTTAAGGTTGTCCAGCAGTTCGCATATATGGAGAGGATAACCTGCAAAGCGGGGATCCCGGCCTTCCGGGCATGTTGTAGTCTTTTCGCCCACAAGAGTTGTAGGCGCCATCTGTCCGCCTGTCATTCCGTAAACAGTGTTGTTTACGAAAAAGACTGCAAGCTTTTCACCCCTGTTTGCAGCCTGAAGAGTCTCGTTCAGACCAATGGATGCAAGGTCTCCATCTCCCTGATAGGAAATGACCACAGCATTTTCTTCAGCTCTGGAAACTCCTGTCCCAACCGCAGGCGCACGGCCGTGAGCAACCTGGATGTTACCTGTATCAAAATAATAGTAAGCAAAGACTGCACAGCCCACAGGACTGATCATAACAGTCCTGTCCTGAATCCCAAGATCATCGATTGCTTCGGCAATAAGCTTATGTAGAACCCCATGTCCGCAGCCGGGGCAGTAGTGAGTGGCTGTCGAGGCTACTGGTCCTTTGCGAGGGTAGTCCGCATACAGGGCCTTTGGCCTTCCTATTACTTTTTCTCCATTAATAATTTCCACTGCCATTTTCATGCCTCCCCTGCCATTTTTCTGATTTTATCCATAATCTGGTCAAGGGTCATCAAGTTTCCTCCCATACGATTTACAAGCTCTACAGGCTGTGAACAGTTGATTGCAAGCCTGACATCATATATCATCTGTCCATTGCTCATTTCCACGGAAATAAAGGAGCAGCCCTTATCTGCCAGAGCTTTCAACTGAGCCTCAGGGAACGGAAAGAGAGTTTTAGGCCTGAAAAGCCCGACCTTAATGCCTTCCTGCCTTGCAAGATCAACGGCTGACCTGCAAATCCGACTGCTAATCCCATAAGAAACAAGGACAATTGAAGCATCATCGGTAAGGTACTCTTCGTAATCGATTTCATTCTGCCTTATGAGCTCATACTTTACCTGCAGTTTTTCATTGAACTTTCCAAGTTGATCGAAATCCAGGAAAATAGAGGTTATCAGATTAGGCCTGGTTTCGGCTGTACCGTTGACCGCCCAAGTTGTATCAATCTCAGGAACAATAGCTTGCTTTGGGAATTCAAGTGACTCGATCATCTGTCCGAGCACCCCATCTGCAAGCACCACAACTGGATTTCTGTACTTAAAGGCAAGATCAAAAGCTTTCATGGTAGAGTCGCACATTTCCTGCACTGAATTCGGGGCAAGCACGATATTTTTGTAGTTTCCATGACCTCCACCTTTTACTACCTGGTTATAATCCCCCTGCTCCGGCCCTATATTTCCAAGACCTGGCCCTGCCCGCATAATGTCTACAATCACGCAGGGAAGTTCAGAGCCAGCAAGGTAGGAAATTCCTTCCTGCATCAGGCTAATTCCAGGGCCTGAAGATGATGTCATGACCCTGTGCCCTGCAGATGCTCCTCCATAGACCATGTTAATAGCAGCCTCTTCGGATTCGGCCTGGACGAATTTCCTGCCTATCTTTGGCAAATATTTGGATGCGTCATGCAGGATCTCACTTGCCGGAGTTATCGGATACCCAAAGAAACAGTCACATCCGGCATATAGTGCACCGACAATTACTGCAGAGTTGCCTTTTATTAATTGTGTTGCCATAGTTTTCCTCCTTTCCTGCCTTACCTGGCTTCCTCTTCTTTCAGGGGAATATGAATCTCGATTGCAAGCGGTTCAGGACAGGTATAATAGCAGCTTGCACAGCCTGAGCAGCCTTCTCCTTTGTATTCCACATAATGGTAGCCCCGGGCATTCAGGTTTTCACTCATGGAAAGTACGCCTTTGGGGCAGGCTAGAAGGCAGCGTCCGCAGGCCTTACACTCCAGAGTATTAATTACAGGGTATGGTTCTTTTTTATCATCCTTTAACATATGAAATCCTCTTTTTGTTCACTTTTCAGTTCTCTTTGGACTCTTCTCAGGTTTCAGGCTCATTCCTGGATTTAGGGGATCCGGAATTTTTGATTCTTCTGCCCGGACTTATCCAGTCCCTGTTTAATTCAACCGGTTTTTTAGACAGAAAGAAGAGCCTTAGATTTCCATAGTTTTCTTACGTTGTAAATTGTATAATCTATTAGACTAAATATAATCTATTAGACAGTAAGTTAGCAGAAAATTAAGATAAAACTATAAAGTGGATTTAGAACCAAATCTTCTTAGAGCAAACTTTCCAGAAAGTTTAAGGTACTTATTTCTTTCCTTTTTTTCTTTTTTGTTTTGACCCAAAGCTTATCGGCTTCCGGATCAAAACAGGCTTTGTTTACTTTATCAGGTTTTGTCTACTTTATCAGGTTTTGTCTACTTTATCAGGTTTTGTCTACTTTATCAGGTTTTGATTCCCTTTCTATTATTTTCATTTTCTAATTTGATCTGGGTTTTTCAAATGATATCTTTAGTTTATTTCATTTTGATCTTTATCCCGGATCTCGACCCTGCGAATTTTTCCGCTAATTGTCTTTGGAAGCTCGTCCACAAACTCTATTATGCGCGGATACTTGTAGGGGGCGGTGACACTTTTTACGTGTTTCTGAAGTTCTTTTTTAAGCTCTTCTCCAGGCGTGTATCCTTTTGTGAGCACAACGGTTGCCTTGATAACCTGACCTCTTACAGGATCAGGAGCACCTGTAATTGCGCATTCGAGTACTGCAGGGTGCTGGATAAGAGCGCTTTCCACTTCAAAAGGCCCTACTTTATATCCCGACGTTTTTATGATATCGTCAGCTCTTCCAATAAACCACAGGTAGCCGTCTTCGTCTTTCCAGGCCATATCTCCTGTATGATAATAGCCGTCATGCCAGGCGTCCTTAGTTTTCTCAGGATCTTTCCCGTAGTGGACAAAGAGTCCGACAGGCTTGCCTTCCTTTGTGTTGATTACGATTTCTCCTTCTTCCCCGACCTCACAAAGTTTGCCGTCTTTGTCCATCAATTCAATTTTAAAGCCCGGAGACGGCTTTCCGATAGATCCGGGTTTTGGCTCCATCCAGGGGTACGTTGCGATAGTCAAAACGGTTTCGGTCTGTCCGAAACCTTCCATAAGCTTTATTCCTGTAAATTCGAGGAACCTGTTGTATACCTCAGGGTTAAGAGGTTCGCCTGCAACGACTGCATATTTCACGGTACTGAAACTGTACTTTGAGAGATCTTCCTTGATCAGGAAGCGGTAGATGGTTGGCGGGGCGCAGAAGGTTGTAACCCCGTATTTAGTAGCTTTTTCAAGCATATTTTTGGCTTCAAACCGATCATAGTCGTAGACAAAGACCGCACAACCGGCTATCCACTGCCCATAGAGTTTTCCCCATACGCATTTTCCCCAGCCGCTGTCTGCAACCGTATAATGCAGCCCGTCATCTTCCACGTTCTGCCAGTACTTTGCGGTGAGAATATGCCCAAGAGGATAAGTGAAATCGTGTTCCACCATTTTTGGGAAGCTTGCTGTTCCTGAAGAGAAATAAACGAGAGAAATATCACTATTTTTCGTAGCAGCCTCGCCCGAAGGCCGTTCAAAATCAGGGGAGGCTTCTTCGAGTTCTTTCCTGAAATCAATCCAGCCTTCCCGGATATTTTCTCCAACGACTGCTTTCTTGAGCGGGATATTTCCGCATTCGGAATGTGCTTCGTCTACCTGTTCGGGAACTCCGTTTTCCGAGATGCAGACGATCATCTTCAATTCGGCTTTTTTAATCCGGTATACAATATCTCGTGTCTTGAGCATATGGGTTGCGGGTACAGCAATGGCTCCCAATTTATGCAGTGCAATGATACAGTACCAGAACTCGTACCGGCTCTTTAAGGTGAGCATTACATAGTCGCCTTTACCTATCCCGTGCTTTGCAAAGAAATTTGCAGTTTTATCACTGTAGTACTTCAGGTCTTTGAAAGTAAAGATTTTCTCTTCCCCATTATCATCACACCAGATCATTGCGATCTTCTCAGGGAAATCTCTTGCATAGACATCGACTACATCATAGGCAAAGTTGAAGTTTTCAGGAACAAGGATTTTAAAATTTTTATCAAAATCCTCATAAGATTCAAAGTCGGTTTTAGAAACAAACTGGTTGAGTAAAGAAGTCATTCTAGACACCCGTTTTCTCAATTTATTTAAATAGTTTTTATATTTCGAAGGCTACATGCCCTAATTTGAGTTTCAAGGTTTTAGCCCGGATATCGGATTTCTTATTGGACTTGAGACCAAGCAATATTAACTCAAATCACGTAATTCAAACTACATCAACTCGGATCAAATAAAATTGAACTGCATTTAACCAAATTACATTAAGTAAATTATATCAGATCAATTACATTAAACCAAATTACATTAAACCAAACCACATCAAACCAAATTACATTAAACCAAACTACATCAAATCAAATTACATTAGGTCTAATTGAATTCACCGAGTTAAATTTAATCGAATAACATCAAACCGAGATGCATTAACGAATTAGATTGTGATGCATTAACGAATTAGATTATTACAGTATAACTGCCAGGAAATTGGCCGGCTTTCCTTCCAGGGCTTCCATAGCGTGTTCGTAAGTGGAGTCAAAATAAATTGAGTCTCCTTCATTCAGAATAATTTCATTATTGTGAATATAGACCTTCAGGCTTCCTTCAAGCACATAGTTAAATTCCTGACCTGGGTGAGAATTTGTCTCAGGTTTTTCCCCATGTGGTTTGGGTTCAACTGTAACTACAAAAAATTCAGCCTTTTTATGAATGAATTTTTCAGCCAGGTTCTGGTACTTGTACTGCTTCCTTCTCTCAACGTTGACTCCTTTTCCATCCCGTGTAACTGTAAATATATTCATGCGCGGCTCTTCCCCTGTAAGAAGAGTAGCCATATCTACACGCAGCTTGTGTGCAATTTCGAAGAGCATACTTGCCGGAATATCCTCAGTTCCATCTTCGTATTTTCCATAAGTCTCATCGGATACCTGCAAATATTCTGCCATGTCTTTGACCGTGAAATCCGAGAGTTCACGCAGTTCACGTACTCGATCTGCAATTTCTTTTATTTTTTCCTGCATGATACGTATTCTCCAGCTGAATTTTTCAAGAATTAACTAAGATCTACTTAAAAACCTTTGGCTTTGCAGATTTTATACCTGCTTTACAGAGGTTTTTTTCTTCCAGATCCATTGAAAATTATAATTGATATACGTTATCATTCAGTCCCTACAGTCATATTTTTATAAAAAATCTGTGGAAGAACTGAATCCTAACAAAACCGAGTCTGCAGCTTTAAAAATAAGGTTATTTTACAGGCTTTGGAAAGTAAAGTTATTTTACAGGCTTTGGAAAGTAATGGCTTAAGTCTAATTAATCTTTTAACTTCTGATTTTAACCTTTGTTTTTAACTTTTGTTTTAGAACTTATGTTTTACGCACACTTTTAGCATAACTGGATCAGGCTTAACTGAATCAGGCTTTAAACTTCAGCGTCTACTTCCGAATTTAAACCTAATCCTATAATTCAAATTTAGAGAAAGTTTATACAAGACTTTTATTTTACCTTTCACTCCACAATTTTATGTACTGGGTTGTTTAAACACAAAAACCTAAAAAGCCTCCTTTTCCTGAATAAGTTCTTTTTAAAGCTTTTAATTTTAATTTCTATTTTCCAATATTTTTTTAAATCAACAATTTTATATGTATCCTTTTAAAAAAGAATTCTGTAAATTCCTGAATTGATGTGTGGGTTAAAATGACAAAAATTCGAACTTTCAGACGTATCTGCTTATTTGCAATTTTTCTGGTTCTGGTTCCAATTTCAGAAACCGGTGCAGCAGAAAATATTTATGTTCCCCCAGGAGAATCGATTCAGGAAGCAGTAGATAATGCCTTCCCGGGTGACACTATCTTTGTGAAGCCTGGAGAATATAATGAAAGTATTCAAATCAACCAGGATAACCTGACAATAGTCTCGTACTCAAAAAACCCTTACAATACGGTTATTACCGGAGTGAACAAGGAGAGTAATGTATTCAAGATAGTTGCCAGCAATGTGACAATCAGCGGTTTCTCAATAACCGACAGTAAATGTGGAATTTACCTGAATGGCACTCAAAACTGTATCATAAATAACAACATTATATCGGGGAACAATATCGGGATCTGTCTGTCTAAGTCAGAAAATAACACCCTGAGCAATAATATCGTATCTTCAAACGCCGATTGTGGCATCAAGTTGTTTACCTCTTCAGGCAATACGATATACAATAATTTATTTAATAATACAAATAATGCCAGGGACGATAAACTCAATACCTGGAACCGGACCTCAGGCAACTGCTGGAGTAATTATACAGGTCAGGATGTGGACGCAGACGGCATCGGCGACACTGAATATGCTGTAAATCGCCTCACAAAGAGTATGGACTACAGGCCGTTAATGAACTTCATTCCGGAACTTCCCGTGATGCCAGAAGCAATTTTTACTTCCAATGTGACAGTAGGATACGCACCTCTTACGGTTGAGTTTACAGATGTCTCAGAAAACGCCAGCTCATTGTTGTGGAGCATTGGAAACCGGGTCATCTCAAACTCTTTGAACTTTTTGCATACTTTTGTCAATGAGGGTAATTATACGGTTATCCTGAATGTCACGAACGAGAACGGCAGCGATTCTACCAATGTGACCATAAATGTTTTGAAAGCTCCGGATCCTTCGGTTCCAATAGTTCCTGATGCTAAGTTCGGTGCCAATGAGACAGTTGGGTACGTTCCGCTTACCATCCAGTTTTTTGATTTTTCTGAAAATGCAGACTCGCTGTCCTGGAGCTTTGGGGATGGAAAGAGGTCTTGTTGCTCGGAACCAAAACATACTTTCTGCTGTCCAGGAAACTATACAGTTTCCCTTACGGCAAAGAATGATAATGGCAGTTCTTCAGCCTGCTTTGTTGTTCAGGTTCTGAACTCGACAAACCAGTCCTCTACCGAAAATACTGTTAGTCCGAAAGATACCGCATACATTGTTAACCCGAAAAACACTGGAGATTCAGGCTCAAGCCGCAGAAACGAGAGTAACGGTAACGAGAGATTTCTGAACCGGAAAAGTTTTGAGTCTGTTGAGAACTTCGCCCTGTCCTTTACTGGAACTCGGCCGCTTGCAGAAGTGGGACCATCGTTAGAGCACGAAATCCTCAGACTTGCTGATACTATTAAATATCTTACAGAGAACTCAGTGCCCAGAAGTGAGGTAAGAAATATTTCTACGCATGCCATTTTTTTTGGATTCCTTGGAATAGCTCTGGGACTTTCCGCATTTAGAAGAGGCAGAAAATAAGTTAAAAAAGGCAGAAAATAAGTTAATATTCACAGTTGAGATTCACAGTTGAGATTCACAGTTAAGATTCACAGTTAAGATTCACAGTTAAGATTCACAGTTAAGATTCATAGTTAATATTCACAGTTGAGATTCACAGTTAAGATTCACAGTTAAGATTCACAGTTAAGATTCACAGTTAAGATTCACAGTTAATACTCAAGGAAAGAACTTATCTCAATTGAAAAACAGTCTCTTAAGTGGAGTTTCCTATCTCACTTCCACTTTGTTTATGGGATCCTAATTTCTGGTAGAAGATTCAGTAAATGCTTACTCCTTTGACTGAGGGTAGTTCAAGGATTTTGTCCACGAGTTCTCCAGGCACTTTCTTGTCGGTAATGATTGTAAGTCTTGGGTTATCAGTTAGATAGGGGTCATCCGAGACAGCCTGGCGGATGCTTACTTTGCTTCCTGAGATCAGGCCTGCAACCTCCGCAAGGATGCCCACGTCAGCGGCATCTTCCGGGATAATAATGATTACTCCCAGGCCAAGAGAAGGAGCTACATCTCTGAGGAAGGGAATGGAATGAACATTTTTGAAGATTCTGCTCAGAAGCTCGTCTGAAATAATGGTCTTTGTAGTTGCGTCGACTACTCGCCGGTCAACACCTGCTTCTTTTGCAAGCTGGGTATGTGCGATCTCAATACTTCCGGAGGTAACCTTCCCTTCTTCATTTACCTGAAACCCGCGTTCAAAGAGCAATTTAAGCACTTTTGCCTGTGCAGGATATTTTTCAAACTTTTTAAGTAATGTCTGCCACATATAAACTTAAGTTTAAACCGGGTTCCCTGATATATAGTTTCTTATTACTATCCATTGTCAGTAGGGTAAAGGGTCTTCAGGATGAGATTTCCGAATATTCCTGGCGTCAATTGCAGCTTGCGTTAATTTGATGTACCAGCAGAGCACGAGTATTTACATGGAAGCTTCCAGCACAGGCAATACGCCGGAGTCCGAAAAAACAAATTATCAGCGACTTCTTATTGCCGGTCTCAAGAAAGAAATAGAAATGGCTCGCAAACTTGACCCCGAAAAGCTTGCATCTGAAATCCGGAAAATCGGTTTCTTCTGCCAGCACTGTGGAAAATGCTGCCGACGGGCTTTCGGGGACAACAGAGTAGCGGTGATTCCTTCCGAAATTGAAAGAATCCGGGAATATACAGACCTCTCAAAACTGGAGGTTGCAGGACCGTTTGTGACTGAGGGCCCTATCCAGGATGGGGCAGGGGAATCTGAAGAGGAATGTCGGGAAACTTCATTTAGAGCATCGGAGGAAAACGAAGAGTCTTTTTCTCCTGACCTTCTTGAATCTCTTAAGGATTATATCGATTGTGAGGGAAAGATTCATGCCTTTGGATGGATTCTCAGGCGGAAGAGGAACGGAGACTGTATTTTTCTTGAAAGAGATACGTACAAATGCCGGATCTATCCAGTGCGCCCTATGCTCTGTAGCACTTATCCTTTTTATATCGAAGGGCTGAGATTACAGACCTGTGAATGTGAAGGTCTTGGATCCCCGATCTCTAAAGAAGACAGCCGAAAAATGGCAGAGGATCTTCTCTTCAGATATATTTCGGAACTTGAGGACACTCTTGGCCTGTATGAGAATTTCGTGGACTTCAGGAGAGGGGAAAAGGGCCTCGAACTTGCAAAAAAGAGCCAGGAAAATGACACATTTACCTGTATAGTTCACGACAGCAGAGGAAGTACCGAAATTAGTGGTTAAAAGCAAGAATTGGCAAACCTTCAAATTTTACCGGTTAACATGCTTTTATTTTAGCTAATTCCGTTTTTACATAAGCCTGGAAGATTTTTTAGTTCCTGTCGACCTGCATTCATCAATTAAATTTATTTATTATAAAGAGCCAGTAACTCCCATGACCGGGATGTCTGGTAATGAAAATCGTCCGATGACCGTTTCGGAAAAGATATTTTCGAAGGCCTCCGGAAGTCCTGTAAAAGCCGGGGATTTCGTGCTGGCAAATATAGACCTGGCAATGACTCATGATATTACAGGTCCTCTGGCAGTTAAAGGCTTTTACGAGATAATGAAGGACAGAGAAGAAAAAAAAGTATGGGATCCTACGAAAATAGTGATCGTATTCGATCATCAGGTTCCTGCAGATTCTATTAACGCCACAGCAAATCATATTATGCTTCGAGAGTTTGCTGAAGAACAGGGCATTTTAAATTATGATGTATATGAAGGAGTTTGCCATCAGGTTCTTCCCGAAAAAGGGCACGTGCTGCCGGGAAACCTTATAGTTGGCTCGGATTCGCATACGTGTGCTTATGGTGCTCTGGGAGCGTTTTCTACAGGTATAGGGTCTACTGATATGGCTGCCGTTTTTGCCACTGGCAAACTCTGGTTCAAGGTACCCGAAACTTTCCGCTTTGAAGTAGAAGGAACCCTTCCAAGACGCGTTTACTCAAAAGATCTTATTCTCCACCTGATAGGCGATGTTGGGGTAGAAGGTGCCAGGTATATGGCAGCCGAGTTTGGAGGCTCAACAATTCACTCTCTCTCGATCCCCGAACGCATGACTATGTCCAATATGGCAATCGAGATGGGTGGAAAGGCAGGAATCATCGAAGCCGATGAAGTGACTGCAAACTACCTCAAAGAACGGATTCTGTATTACGAATTCGACCCCTATTGGAAATCCGATGAAGATGCAACATATGTGGGAATCAAGCACTACGACATATCTGACCTGGAGCCTCAGGTAGCCTGCCCTCACCATGTAGATAACGTAAAACCCGTAACCGAGGTCGAGGGTACGAAACTTGACCAGATCTTTATGGGTTCCTGCACGAACGGCAGATTCGAAGATATTAAAATCATGGCTGATATTATGGGCGATGAGCCAGTAGCCAAGGGCGTTCGCCTGCTTGTAGTTCCTGCTTCAAGGACCGAGTACCTGAAACTTTTGAAAGCCGGGTATATAGAAAAGCTCATGAATGCAGGTGCAATCGTAGAATCACCATGCTGCGGACCATGCATGGGTGGCTCTTTCGGCTTGCTTGGTGCAGGTGAAGTGGGCCTTGCAACCTCGAATCGTAACTTCAAGGGCAGAGAAGGCAGTCCCGAATCTTTTGTGTATCTGTCTTCCCCTGCAACTGCAGGAGCATCAGCCCTTACCGGAGAAATCACTGATCCAAGGAAAGTTTGAAAATTTCCTGTTTTTACTTTTTTGGATATTTTTTCTCTATTTGAATTTTTGAAATCTTTGTCCGTGTTAATTAAACAGGTGTTAAAATGCCGGATGCTGACCTATCAATCTTAAACAGGGTATATGAAATCATACTGGACCGAAAACAGAACTATGACGAGCGCTCATACGTCTGCAAGCTTTTGAACCATCGTAAAGGTATGAACAAGATTCTTGAAAAAGTAGGCGAGGAGTCAATTGAAACAATCCTCGCAGTCAGGAACGAGAACCATGAAGAAATCGTTTCTGAAAGTTCAGACCTTATTTTCCATCTTCTGGTAATGCTTGCGGCAAATAACGTTACCCTTGATGAAATCGCAGCCGAGCTCAGTGCCCGACATGAAAGCATGAAAAGGGATTGAAGACCTGGAGGTTTTTACCTCCTGGTTTGAGAACCCGGATAATTCGATGTTTTATAAACATCGAGTTTCCCCAGTTACTTTTACTAACTTTTACTAACGTTTATTAATTTCTAGTAACTTCTACTACTAACTTCTTTCTTTTCATTAAAAGAGTCGCAAAAAAATAATTTTTTAATACACTGCCAGTTCATTCAGGACATCGGTTTTTGACAGTGTACCTTTGGGCACTCCATTAATGGTTACGACGAGCCTGCCTACGTTATACTTATGGAATAGTTTTACAACGTCATATAGCTGCATATCCCCATCAACCGTGATAAGTTCTTTTGTCATGATATCTTTAACTTTTACGTTGGGTTTTCCCTGAGCAATAGCATGGGCAATATCGGTGTAGGTAACGATTCCTACGATTTTTCCTTTATCTTCTACAGGAGCTCCATGAACGTTATTCCGGATAAAAAGCCTCGTTGCTTCCTGGATACTTGCATTGAGATTTACAAGCAAAGGAGGATACTTCATATAATGTTTGACATGCTTTTTAGGGAGTGAAATCATTTCCGTAATATTGAACAAAATTGAATTGTTAGTATCATCTCTTCCTGTGACTTCTCCACGGATTATCAAGCGGTTTACAGGCGTGGGGCCTACCTGAAGCTTATCGTCCATTATGAAATCTTTTGTGTTTCCGATTACGCGGACGACTCCGCTACAGGCATCAGGACTCCTGACCGTAGTAAAACTAATATCGGCAGCTGTAGCTCCACTAACTAACGCATTGTTCCTGTAAAGGGGAACCACGGACTCATTTTTCAGTTGTTGGATTCTTAATGCGTCATATGCTGCTCCTGTAGGTTTATAACCTCCTTTTGGCCCGGGCACTCCCTCTACAAGCCCAAGGGCCTTTAATAACTGCATCTGATTGCGGATAGTTCCAGGATTACGCTTGATTACCTCGGCTATTTCTTCTCCCTTGATTGCCCGGTCCTTTTGCCGCTGAAGATTGATTAATGCAATAATAATGTCTTTTTGAATCGGAGTAAGTTCCATATTACCACCATTAGTTTCATATACCTTTATAAGAATGATGTATAAAATTGATAAATAGATAATGTAAGTTAACGCATATATTTACCATAATTAATGATTATAAATCTTATTACAAATTAATATTACAAATATAAATACAGTCCGGTTCTGCTTTAAATATTTACCTGGTTTTTCATTTTAGATCAGAGTTTATCACCAGCATTTATAATTATAAATTCAAAACCGAGTAATAAATTTTCTCTCAGGGAATGGCCTTCAGGAATCTCTGCGAAACTCTCGCTTGCGAATTTATTTTGTTGAAATTCTTCATCTATAATAACGTTTATATAACTTAGCAGAGTCCCCAGAGGGTTAGAACATAATGATCTTCGAGAAAATTCACACCGTTCCCACTTCCCAGGAATTAATCAATAAAGCCTTTAAGCGGTCAGCGCGAGCTATGTCCGGGAAAACCATAGAAGACAGAGAAAGCCGATTCAGGGCCAATGAGTCCATGCTGCTGACAGCCGCAAACATTCTGACGGATAATCTCGCAAACATAGTCAGGCGGTTCCCAAGTTTTGAACAATTACCCAGATTTTATTATGAACTCACGGATATCCTTGTAGGCGTAGAAAAACTCAAGATGGCCCTTGCATCCGTAGACTGGGCCAGCAGGAAGATCCATGAGATTTCAAGAAGCTATGTTGGGAAAATTAGAAATTCGAATCTCCCAGAGCCTGTCCGGAAAGAAGCATTTGGAAGGCTTGCTTCGATTATCAAGTCAATTAATAAGGATCTTCTCTTCCTGAACGAGGCCCGAAACATCTTGCGGAAACTCCCTGATGTGCAGGATGAGCCCACAATTGTAATTGCTGGCTACCCGAATGTAGGAAAGTCAAGTTTCGTCTCAAAAATTACAGGTGCAAGCCCTGAAATCGCTCCGTATCCATTTACAACAAAAGGCGTAACAATCGGGCATTTCATGCAGGACGGTATGCGCTACCAGGTTATGGATACTCCAGGTCTTCTTGACCGCCCAATGTCCGAGAGAAACTATATAGAAAAGCAGGCAATTACCGCGATTCATTACCTTGACGCGGTTGTGATGTTTATGATTGACCCCAGTGAAAGCTGTGGATACGAAATCGAAGCCCAGAAACACCTGCTTGCGGAAATTCGGGAGAACTTCAAACTTCCCCTGCTTGTGGTCGCAAACAAGGCTGACAGGTCCGAGTTCAAGAAGCTGGATGAAGTGGAATTTAGTATTTCCACAGTTACCGGAGAAGGAATTGAAGACGTAATGAACAGGCTCATGCAAATGATCGAAGAAAAACGCCTTTCCACTTCTTCCGAAGAGCTGGATGCCGAACCTGCAATCTGATCCAGCCGAGTCCCACTCCCTGAGTCCAGTCTTGGGAGGACGGTACCCTTTTCACTGCCCGAGTTCCGTCTCATCACACTAATTGTGTTAGCAATCAATTGAACGTGAAGAAGTCACTTAAATAAGAAAAAGATCACCTCGGGCAAAAAGGGTCCTATAAAGGGCTCTTTATAAATCTGCTAAAATCACGGGTTTTAATTTCACTTTGATTTTACAAACGTATTCGGGAAAGATTTCAGCAGACCGCCGGCAGCAAAAATATATTTTAATTGAATTGGATGTCAGAACAAAATATTTTAGTTATTCTCCTTAAATTACAACTATCTACCAGCCTTAAAAACTCAAACCATCGTCGGTTAATGTGATATCGTAGTTTCCAACAAAAAAAGTATCATGCACATTTACACCGTTTATGGTTTGCCTGGGAGTATCGTTTATTTCCACAGTACGGTCAGTTATACGAATCTTCTTTCCTCCTACATAGAAAATTCCGCTCACTGCTACGTATCCGTCTTCTGTGATTTTAGCATTGAAAATAACATCACCGTTTTCTCTTTTTGTTAACGTGAGCCCATTTTCTTTCTCAATTTCTCCCTGTACATCAAAATTTTTGTTGATTTGAGTAAGCTCATTCCTGTCGATTTTTGCTATGAGTTCTGAGTTCTCATCCCTGATCTCGGTTGTCAGAGTAAGGTTGCCATCGGAGTTTTCCAGAGTAAACAGGTGTGTTTTGTCTCCGGTTTTTATATCTGTCTGATATGACACCATGTACACCTGGTCTGCATAGACGTTTGATCCCAAGATTAGCATATAATCATCGTGAGTCATGTGATTTTCGCCTGTGATTTTATGTATATATTTACTATATATATTTACTAATATGATTATATAAAACGCTTCTTAATCAATTTTTATTGTGGAAAAACTGAACATGTTAATAAGAAGATATTCTTTCCTCGACACTTTGCAAACAGGTTCGAAGGAGACTAAAGAAGACCTCCAACAGGAAAAATATACTTAAACTAAATTGAATAAGGAAGATTTCTTTTTCGTCTTCGACGGGCCAGTTTCTGACAACTTTCCTTGATCTATAGTTTGCTTGAAAAATAACTTTAATCCTGAAACAGCCCTCCAAAAGAAAAGATCACTTCGATCAAAAAGGTCATTTAACGGGCTCTTTCTCAAGCAATAAATTACAGGTTTTCGAGTTATGAGATTGTTATATATGTATTCTGGGAGATTGAATAGAAAAATATGGGAATATATTTGAATTTAGTTAGTCTTGACGGGATAATAGGGAAAATAATTTAAATATTAAAATACTTGAGATGGAAAAAGAAATATTAGATATGTGATTAAAGCTGTAGCCCATTTTTAAAGAATAAATCTAAAATGTAATATACTTAATAAAATCATATCACAGAGATTTATTAATAAAATCATATTAAAGATATTTATGTTAAACTCCGGCTATGAAAATTTAAGTGCAATTCTGTCTTGAATATAGAGGGGAAGTCATAATTTATGGAGTATATGTTTAAATTCTGCAATTTGCCTGATGACAAATCAACAGTAAAAATGGTCAATGAAGCTGCAAGTCGTTTGCACTATAAGCTCAAAGGAATTAATCTAGAGACTTTAGAGATCTCAGATTATAACAAAAGATACTTTGGTTCTTTATTAGGAAACTTGCATTCCAATTTGCAAAAATATGCATATATACTTGTATGGTCAATCACAAAAATAGATGTACCCTTAAACAAACTTGTTTTTTTAGATTATGGAGGAGGTTCCGGTATGTTATCCCTCCTCGCAAAAGAATGCAATATTGGAACGGTTATTTACAACGACATTTACGATGTCTCTGCTAGAGATGCAGAATTAATAGGAAAAGCTATTGGAGGTCAAGCTGACTATTATATTCCAGGGGATATTGATGAAGTAATCAACTTTTTAAAGAAGAATTCAATTAACTGCAATGCAATAGCCAACTATGACGTTATAGAACACATCTATGATATAGAAGAGTTCCTGAGGAAAATGTCTTTGATTTCAAACAATAATTTAAGAGTCTTTTTTTCCTCTGGAGCAAATCCTTATAATCCTTTTATCAAGAGGAAACTCGTAAAAAACCACCATATATGCGAACTTGTAGATCGAGAACAGGTATTTGGTGGTAAAAAAAGAGATCCTCTGGAAGCATATACTAAAATTAGAAGAAAATTGATAAAAAGTTTAAATCCGAACCTTTCCGAGGATCAAGTTGCTTACTTAGTCACTGCTACCAGAGGGATGATTGAATATGATATTAAAAAATCAGTAAATGAATTTTCAGCCAGTGGAACCGTTACTTTAAAGCAAAAATATCCTCAATATCCCTCAAATACCTGTGACCCTTACACCGGAAACTGGGCAGAACATTTGATGGATATATACCAGTTAAGAAATGTTTTACAGAGTGAGAACTTTCAAGCTGATATCTGGCGTGGATATTATGGTGACTCAAATACCTTACTAAAGTGCCTAGCAGCTCGATCTTTAAATTTGTTAATTAAAAGCTCAGGAAGACGTGGATTGTTTTTTTCTCCATTTTTTACACTTTGTGGAAATATAGCGCCACGCTCATCCAATTAATTCTTAAAAATCTTGATTTAATGGCTAAAAAGATTCATATTATGTAACTATTCAGGCACTGATAAAAAAAGTATGTTTTGGAGCAAAATGCTTCCATTCTCAGGCTAATAACGGCGCTCCCTTGAGCGCCGTTAGAATAGCATCCATAACATTCAGGTCATTCTTTTTAATTGATGATATGTATGCCCTAATTCTGCAGAAAGCTACCGCTCCTTCTATACTTCGGAAAGTCCCGAAATTTTCTGTTGTAGCTTCATCATCCTTATATTCCACTCTGCTTGATTGTTATCAAACGCAACTCTCAGGTTATTAAGAAATTTCAGAATCGGTTCCTTGTGTACTATGAACCTATCAAGGAGACTCTTTACTTTTGTTTGTGCTGTCCCCCCTCTCTTTTTGACCTGATCTTTTGAAGGATCAGGTGGACTCAGTATCAAAATCCAGTGATGAACATAAAATAAAAAATCACTAGATTTTGTAATTGGTCCCAATCCTTGAAATACAATTTTGGGATTGAAGTCTTTAGATGTCGAATATTGATGTTGATGAAAACCGGATTCTTCTTGCGGATTCAGATTTTCAATCAAGAAATGCAAAAATCACTAGATTTTGGAACAGAGTCGATCAGGTGGTGGATTTTCTTTAAATCCTTCTTGCATTATTGCATCATATATTTGCTCGAATTCCCTGACTTTTTCAGGATCTATTTGAATTTCCATCTCTCTACATTCATCAGTATACTTCTTCATCTCACTGAGAAGTTCATTGTATCCTCTTCAAATTGTATGGGTAAAGTAAATTTCATGTATTTGCTGATAATTTAAAAATTTAATTAAGTTTGAGAAACAAACTCAAGCGATGCGTTCAACTTTATAACTGTATGATAAAATAGTTGTACATTTTTTGAGTTGGAAAATGCTCCATTGAATTTGAAGAGGATACACATCACCCCTTGTTTCAAGGTAAGCTATGCTGTTTTTAATAAGAGCTTCCACCTCTGCATCCGACGGAGAGGTATCATATGTCTGCCAGAAAAGAGCGATCACAACATATCCGTCGCCTGCTATTCTGTTCACCATAGTCTGATACCCGGGCTCAAACCCTTTAAATGAGTGAATCAGCACTATAGCCGGATAATTTTCTTCTGCAGTCGGGGCCGCAGTATAGCCGGGTAAACCTGGCAGTCGCTTGTAATATTAACTATTTTAGCCTGAATCAGGGCTGAATAATTTGCAGTTTCAAGGCCGGTATCCTGTGATGAAGCTAAATATGAGCTTTCAGTTTCATTGCAAGTGCTTCCTATAGCTTCCGAAGCTCGAGAGTCAGGACAAGAAGAAGCCGTAATCCCCAAAGAGCCAAGAATGCGTACTGTGTGAAAAAATGAGATCAGTTTATTCAGAAATTCATTTACCCCCTGAAAAACATATACACCGGGAAATATCGTGCAGCTCCAATGTCTATTTCCCAGAGTATGAGAAGCTTCGGATAACTTTGAAAACCTGACCTTTAGATTAACCTGAAATGCCTAACAGAATAAAATAATTTCCGGACATATTTATAGAAATTTATATGTAAGAATATATAAAAAATATGAGGATTCGGTTTTTCTTAATGGAAAAATCTGGGAGTTTCATGTGTATGTTCACAATACATTTTTGATGTGAATTTTCTATATACCTGCGATATAGACTTTTGATATTATTTTTTAACTTGAATTTTGACTATTTATTTCTGGGGTCGTTTTTCTATCTGGCTAAGCATCAAGCAAGCCCTTTGCTCTCGGGTGTGAAATTTGAGGGTTTCGGGCAAAATAAATTGATTGTTGAACATAATTAATGAAGTCGGCTTTAGTACATCTATAAATTTTTTCTTATATTTGAGAGATATATAAATTTTTCCTTATTATGCTAACTGTATTCAGTTAAATATCCAAATATTCATATTAATAAATAAAAGGAGATATATACATGGTAAGTGAAATGACTCCAACCCGAAGAGTTATGGCAGCCGTGCTTGGAGGCAGGGTTGATTACGTGCCCCCCGCAAATCCCCTCGCTCAGACTACAACTGAACTGATGCAGGTATGCAACGCTTCCTGGCCAAAAGCCCACTTTGACAGCAAGATGATGGCAGACCTTGCAGCCGCTCCCTATGAAGTTTGCGGCATAGAGGCTGCACGTCCTCAGTTTGACATTTCTCTCGAAGCGGAGGTTCTGGGGTGCAAGCTTGACTGGAACAAACCGGATAGACCTCCCGTAACAGGTCCTGCTTATACCGATCCCGCCGATGTAACCTGGCCTGACAATCTGGAAGAAGCCGGAAGAATCCCGGTTGTGCTTGGAGCAATCGAGGAACTGAGGAAACGCTATGACGGCATGCTTCCTGTTATCCCACTGCTCACATCTCCTTTTACGATAGCAAGTCATATAGCAGGCGTCGAAAACATGGCAAAGTGGACAAAGACCACCCCGGAAAAAGCACACGCCTTCATTGAGGCAGCAACAGATTTCGTGATAGCTTACGGGAAACTGCAGACTATTTACGGAGCACACATCGTCTTCCTCGCCGACCCTTCGGCTTCCGGGGACCTGATTTCTGCTGAGACGTACAGAGAATTCGTACTCCCTGCCCACAAAAGAATAGCAAAGGAGATCAGCTGTCCCCAGATCCTGCACATCTGCGGAGATACCAGTAAACTTCTGCCCTACATAAAGCAGAGCGGAATTGACTGCTTCTCCTTCGACGCCGTTCCGGTCTGGTATTGCCGTCAGGTAGCGGGCAATGAAATGTCCATCCTCGGAAGCCTGGATGTTATAGATCTTATGCCAAACGGCACTCCCGAACAGGTTTATAACAGAACAAGGGAATGCATCCTGCAGGGAGCTGATATTGTTGGGACTTCGTGTGGACTCTCATTTGGAACCTCCCTCGAAAATCTCAGGGCCTATGTCAGGGCCTGCAAGGAGACGCCGATTCCGAAATGTGATGATGTGGAAGACCTCATCAGACAGATTGGAGTCGGTATTGGAAGAAACATGAAGGAAAATGTCCTGGGAGGGATGCAGGAATGATCAGGCATATCGACATTGCAGTTCAGAAGATATTCGAGATGAAAGAAAAAGAGCCTGCAAAATTTAAAAGACTCATTGACGAAGGGATCATGATAGGTCTCGGGGTGGGCCCTGTAGATCGGAGCAAAGAAATGGCCCCTGCCACCCAGATAAAGAAACAGAACAGGCCAAAAGATCCCGAATATGCAACCATTGCAGAAGCCGTAATCACAGGAAATAGAGCCGAAACCGTAAAACTCACAAATACCCTGCTTGCAGAAGGAAGAGATCCTACAGCCCTGGTCTTAAATGCCCTTATGCCCGGAATCCAGACCGTGTGTGAACTTTACGACATCGGGGAAAGCTATGTGCCTGAAATCCTGCTGGCAAATGAAGCCCTTATCGGAGGGGTGGAACTCTGCCAGGAAAGGATAGGAGAAGTTCCCTCCCAGGGAAAGGTGGTATCCCTCGTTATTGAAGGAGATGTGCATGACATAGGCAAGAACATTGTAGTCGCTATTCTCAGGGCAAATGGTTTCGAGGTAGTTGATATGGGAAGTGATGTAACAGTGGAAGAAGCCGTTAAAACCGTAAAGGCAACAAATGCTGACCTTGTTACCGGAACAACCCTCATGAGCACAACCAAAGGGGGCCTTAAAGACCTTGCAGAAATCCTTTACTCTGAGGACGTTCCCGTAGCCTGTGGCGGAGCTGCAATTGACAGGCATTTCGTCGAGACCTTTAGCAACTCAGTATATGGAAAAACCCCGCTTGATGCGGTAAAAATAGCAAAGAAGATCTGTGCAGGAAAGAACTGGAAAGAAGCCCGCAACGAACTTTACTGATTCTACTTTACTTCCAGCTCTATTTTTTATTTTTCTTCTTTTTTATTTTTATTCTCCAATCTTTATCTCTTTTATTTAACTCAAAATCGGGAAATAAATACTGAAGGTGAACAAATAAGGAATGCTGGAAGGTGAAAATAAGCATCAGAAAGAAAAACGAAGAAACAAGAAAAATAAGAAAGCATAAACTTGAAGGGGATGAACAAAAACTTCAAAAAATCCTGAGATAAAATATGGATCAGGCAATAAATATCGATATTGGTACCAGCGGAATTAGAGCCCAGCTACTGAATCTTATGGACTCTTCTGTCCTCAGGACTGCAATTTTATCCAGAAACCCGCTCCCGGGCGCAAATGTTGTTGACCATATGGACTTTGCGATTAATTATGGGCAGTGCGTAGCCCATGAAATTCTTGTTTCATCCGTAAACTCCCTGATAAAGAACCTTCAACCAGAAAATCTCAAGCGTGTAGCCGTTTGTGGGAATCCTATCCAATTATCGCTATTCGAAGGAATAGAAATACGGGATCTAGCATTTGCGGGAAAAAACGCCCTCGAGAAAATACATGTAAAACCTCCGGAAAGGAACGGGCACATGGTCTCAGGAAGTGAAATAGGGCTTTATGCAGATGTTGATGTGATTATCCCGCCTTCGATAAGGCATGAAATCGGAGCCGATGCCCTTGCCATGATGATAAAAAGCGGATTTCTGGATACTTCCGAAATATGTATGGTTACGGATTACGGGACAAATGCAGAAATGGCCCTGAAGGTAGGCAACAGAATATATACAGGATCGGCTGCTGCAGGCCCTGTTATCGAAGGACAGCAGATCAGCAAAGGAATGCTGGCAACCCCTGGAGCGATTGCCGACCTGAAGCTTTCCGGAGGCTGGCAATCGCTTGTCCTTGATGAAAAACTCAGGCTCGTAGAAGGGCCAAGAATAGACCTGCGCAGCAGGACTTTCAAAGCCACCGGATACCCTGCTAAGGGAATTACAGGCACGGGAGTGATTGCCCTTATGTATGCAGGGCGTATAACTGGCATAATAAAGCCTCCTTATATTGAAGGTGATATAATCCGTCTTGGAAAGCAGATTACATTTACGGAGGAAGATGTAGTAGAAACTGGAAAAGCCTTCGGAGCCCTGAGAGCAGGCCACCTGACCCTGATGCATGAGGCAGGAATAGCATACGAAGATCTGGAAACAATGTACATGTGCGGGGCAAGCGGAACGTATGTAGACCCTATAAAAGCCCGGTTTACAGGCATTGTGCCTGCAACTCCGAAACGGATTATACAGTGCGGAAATACTTCCCTGGAACTCGCAAAAGACCTTGCCCTTGATTCTGACTATCTCTCATACCTAAATGAAATGAAAAAATCTATCCTTGCTAATCATATAATGTTTGCCTCGTCCCCCACTTTTGCAGCCATCTACATCCAGGAAATAGCCCTGTGGAATGAAGGTATGCCACTCGAGAAGTATAACGCAAATCTTGAAAGATCCGGTATCCAGCCTATCCCGCAAAAACTGCAGGAGAGCGTTATTGAAAGAAAGTACGAAAGAGATATTCACGAACTTGGAAAGTGCCTGGAGATCATGGAGTCTAAACCGGATTTTACCGCTACCATCAAGTGCAGTGGTTGTGACACCTGTGTGAAAGGATGCCCTGAAGAGGCTCTTTCTAGAAAATGCGAAAGTTTCAGGATCAATACTGCAAGATGTCTTGGCACTGCCTGCAGAAGATGCGAAGAAAGGTGCCCTGAGAAGATGTTCTCTATAAGTAACTTTAAGCTGGAACTCCCAGAGCCCAACTAGAGATGAAACAGTAATCTAACAAGAGTAATATGACAAGAGTAATTTTACTCAGTAAACTTAAACATAATTACCCGGTCCAGAAAAGGATTCCAGATATATGCAGGTTCAAAACAATACAAATTTAAAATAGTTTGCCAGAATACATTGTTACAAACTCAATAATACGAAATAGATCTAAATTTTTTACTAATTTTAGATATCCAGTTTAGCCCGGGATTTTTTGGATAAAACTGAGTATATCTGAAGGCAAACATTTAATCAGGAGTCAGAGCTTTGTTTCAGACTGAACCTATACTCTATCTGCAATCCCTTGGAAACGATTGGCTTACATCCCTCATGATTCTGATAACTTCAATGGGATCGTCGGCTTTTTTAGTTGCCATAGTAGTTATCGTAACTTTCGGGATTAATTTCCGGAAAGGTTTTCTTCTGTTCCAGCTCTTAATCTGGACAGGGCTGATTACTGAAATCATTAAGACAGTAATTGCCTTTCCGAGGCCGGATTATGTAGACAACAGAGTACTTAACCTTGAATACGGAGTGAAAAGTACGTCCCCTTTCAACGGAAGTGGACCTGATGGGGTGTTGAAACTTCCTTACAAAAAAGTGCTTGAAACCTTTCGCCTTCAAAAAACGCTTACCCCTTCATCTTTCGGTTTTCCTTCCGGGCATGTCGCAATTACGACTGCACTCTGGGGAGGAAGCTCCACGATTTTCAACAGCCGGAAAATCAAAATGATGGCTCCTCTTATGGTATTGCTTGTAGCCTTATCGAGAATGTACCTGGGAAGACATTTTCTGGGAGATATTCTGGGAGGAGCTATTATAGGTTTATTTTTCCTGACTACTTTTGCCCTCTTTCTCAAAAGCCCCCTGAAAGATGATTTTTTCAAGAAAGAGAATTTTGAACTTGCACTCAAGAGCAAGAACCTTATTTTGTACTTCGTCCTGTTTGTTATCCCTCTTGTTCTTATAGCTTCATCTATGATAAGTGCAGACGTAGCGGGTTTTTTCCTTGGCACGAATGCGGCATACGTTTTGATTATACGAAGAGGACTCCCTGATGATGCGGGAAGTGCCGAACAGAGAGTTTTGAGGATATTTATTGCACTTCTGCTATTCGGAATCTCCAGCTTTATTCTTGATTTAGGGTTAGATAATATTGAAACTGTAGCCTATTTCAGTCTTAAACTCATCGAGTTCTTAAAAGCTTTCATACCTGCTTCTACAATCTGGGTGTCTGTAGTTGTCTGCACAAAGCTCAACCTGTATAGGAGAGAAAGGGAACTCTTAAGCAGCCGAAAAGAAACTCTTAAGCAACCAAGGCACGGAATGGAGTAAAAGTTTATTAAAAAAGAATGGGATGAGTAGAAATTCATTAAAAAAGAACGGAATGAGTAGAAATTCAATTTAAAAAACCCGACAAATTTATTAAAAATCTTCAAGGATTGGATTTACCAGCCCTTTTAAAAGTGTAACCACAGAAACTATACCCTGAAAAAATCTTCCCTATTTAGTGGACTTGATATATCTTATAACTATAGGACTTACGCAGTTGAAATGCCGAAAGCTTCATATCATTAAAAATATAATTATGGTTTAGTGTTTCTCTAAAAACGTACGGAGTTATGGACATAAATCCACCTAAGTACTCACTGCGAAATAACCTAAGCCAATTTTTACACTGTACTTTTCCATTTTCATAAGCAGTACCATCTGTTTTGCTTCCAAATAATAATGTGTTACTTAGGTTATTTCGTTACGAGTCCTAAGTGTAATGGCATTGACTACATTAATTTTCTCATTGCAGCTTCTAACGTTTTTAGTTGCACTGAAGCTGCTAGTGTCGCGTCAACAACAAAATGTCGTATAAAATCGATTGCAATTATTCGGAATTATTGAATCCTTGATGATTGACTCGACACTAGGTGTTATCCATACATAGCTAATGCTCCTTCTCATGATGCTTTTACTCGTTGCCTTCAAAGGCAATCTCCAGACACGGAAGCACTATGGGAGGAAGTAAAAAGTCATGTCAAGCTTAAAGAAGGCTTTCGAATTGTTGACGATTCAACATTAGATAAACCATACGCAGAAGAAATTACTTTTGTTCGTCGTATGTGGAGTGGGAAACATCATCGTACTGTAAAGGGAATAGGCCTGGTTACCTTAGTTTGGACCGACGGTAAAACCGTTATACCTATCGATTTTAGAATTTATAACATCGATGTAGACGACAAAACAAAGAATGACCATTTCCGCGATATGCTTGACAAAGCCGAAGAACGTGGTTTTAATCCCAAATTCGTTTTATTTGATACATGGTATGCAAGTGTGAAAAACCTTAAAGCCATCAGGAAGAAAAAATGGCATTTCCTTACAAGGTTNAAATGTAATCGTTTGGTAAATCCNGACAACAANGGAAATGTGCCACTTGAAACAGTAGATATTCCNCCAAAAGGACGTGTGGTTCACCTCAAAGCATATGGATTTGTAAAGGTGTTTAGGATAGTTTCTAAAGATGGAGACACACAACACTGGGTTACAGATGTGCAGGAGATGGAGGAACCAGAACGTGAGGATCTGGCAAAGAAGTCATGGAAAATTGAGGAATATCATAGAGGGATAAAGCAGTTTTGTGGTGTGGAAAAATGTCAGGCAAGAAAGGAAGAGGCACAAAGAGCACATATAATGTTCTCATTAAGAGCTTTTTTAGACTGGAATTGCAAAGAATCAAAAGTGGAATATCCTGGTTTGAAAGTGCTATGAAAATTAGAAGAGTGGCAGTGACAGAATATTTAAGGAATCCTCAATACACGTTAAATTAATTCATATATTTGAAAATTTGTGAAAAACGATATTCTAGGAGCCAACTACGTAACTCCATTATATTAACTCGGTCCCGGCTCCTATGAAAGCTTTTTTTGACCGACTTTCGGATGCTATCCATTGCCAGATGCTGACGGGAAAGTTCGGGTGCTCCGTGTCCACAGCAGGGGGAAGCAAAGCAGATGTGGTTGTAGAATACATGAATAGCGTGCTCATGAATCTTGGTGTTACCGTTGTCGGTAGCCTTGGTGTAGCGGTTGGTATGTATCCTTCTGCACTCGAGCAGGCTGCGAGAAATGCCGAAGAGCTTGGTAAAAAGCTGGTAAAATCGATTCGTGGAGAACTCAAATATCCGGATCAGGATGAAATGCATCGCCAGACAACAGAATATTTCTGCCAGCTTGTAAAGTCTGATAAAGAGCGGTTTGCCCACGATTATGACTGGTATGTCCAGCAGGACTTGATAAAATAAGATTTATCCGGAGATTCCGGGTAGTACAATTAGTCACTTGGGGATAAATTTGCGAAGCAGCAGTAAGGTAATATTTTTTCCTTTTTCCATACTTCGGATTAAGTTTCAGGGCTAAGTTGGAATCTTCATACATTACTTTCCAAACGTAGATCTAAGAGCGTGTCTTAAAATTAAATTTGGTTCTATAATTGGGATAGGACTTATGCATTTGAATTGATAAACGGAGTGTCAAACTGTTAATGTCCAAAACGAAAGTTTAAACCATGATGTTTATTGTGTTTGATTTTATACATCGAGTGTGTAATATGAATTTAAACGGAACGTTGCCTATTATCCAATTGTATAAATGATTTGAATTTTAAGACAGCCTCTAAGAATATAATTAGGCAATTGCCTCAGGATGGTTATCCCCAATTGAATAACTGTGCCTGAACGAATTAAATAATACCTATAAATTTGCTTTTCATTCTTTATGGAATAACAATGTATCATGAACTCTTTAGATGGAAATGCGTATCCAAATATAATACGCGATTTATTCCAGATTCCTTTTACTTTTTTCAAATTGACAAGACGATCCGTTTCAAGACATTGATATTTTTTATTTGGATCTTCCTTTGTTAATCCTTTAAATATCTCCTCAAAACAAATGCTATATTTAACAGGTTCAAATTCACTGAGGATATTTTCTGGTATAAAAGCTCCAAAGTACTCTTTTGCAATAAACAGGCCCTGAAAAATCGGCTCTTCTATTCCGTAATCCTTTGAGCTTTGCAAAAGATATCTCCAATTAATTGTATCCTTGTAATGATTTGTAACTTCAGCAATATCGCAGTAATCCCTGAGAGGTCTAGCTAGTGGTGAATGACTAACGTTAATGTGCTTATCCAGGTGAAGACAAAGATGCTGTAATATATTTTCTGGGGCAAAAGTCAGAGTCTCAATACCGGTTATTTTAACTGGTTTTGTATTATCCCAAAATTTATTTATATCAGTTTTATAAGGAATTTGAGGTGATTGAATATCCCAATGGAGATCAATACTAATTTTTTTATCATGATGAATGAATTCGAGTTCATTATCCAACAATGTTTGGAGTTGTTCATGAAATTTCGTTTGAGAGATACTTGTAGCAGAATATTTCATCTCAATTAATTCTTTCTTAGCCTTTTGCAGATCTCTCTCTTTAATGAGCAGATCAATATCACTCATTGGCCTCAAACCGATATTTTTATAGATATTCTCTGCGAGGAAAGCTCCTTTCAGGACTACAACATCAATTCCTGCTTTCTGAAAAGCCATAAGAATTTTACTTAATTCGTCATAAAGAAGCATGTTTCGAGCAAGATTACTGTAATATATTTTCTCCAGATTCTTCATGACTTCAGAAGGCACATCTTTGCCATTGCTAATTTTTTTCAAGTTCCAATAGAATAATGGTGAAATGCCCTGTTTGATAGAACAGTCTATAATATAGTTCCAATCCAATACATTACTCAAAATTTCCTCTATTTTGCACTGAATGTCCTCACTTATGCTTAATCTTGAACAGTATAAAAGGAGTTTCTCTTCAGATGACAAACTTAATTGGTCCATAATAACCCATTCTCCAGTAGTTTCTCCTTTCTTTTTTATTGATAATGCTGTGATTGAATCTTAAAAAGTTGTGCATATTCACCATCTAGAGCCATTAAAGCATCGTGATTACCATTTTCCACAATTCGCCCTCCCTTTAGGAAATATATACAGTCAGCCGTCCTGACTGTTGAGAGCCTGTGACTAATTATTATGGCAGTCCTGCCTGCAGCAAGCTGCCGGAACTTTTTGAAGACTTCGTCCTCAGCCTTAGGGTCAAGGGAACTTGTAGGCTCGTCCAGGACTATCAACTGAGAGTCACGTAAAAAGGCCCTGGCCAGAGCGATTTTCTGCCATTCTCCGATGCTCAATTCTGTCCCGTCTTCAAACCATTTTCCCAGAATTGTTTCATAGCCATTATCCAGACGGTTAATAACATGGTCCGCTCCCGAACATTCGGCTGCCCTCAAGATATTTTCTGTGTCAATAGGAGCATCTACGCTTCCGAACCAGATATTTTCCCTTGCAGTCAGGTTGTAATGTGTGTAATCCTGAAAAACGACGCTAATCTCTTTCCGAAGATCAGATTTCCTGAGATTGCGTAAGTCAATTCCATCCAGTGCAATCTTCCCATCTGTCGGATCATAGAGTCTACAGAGCAGTTTTATAAGTGTAGTTTTTCCTGACCCATTTTCACCTACCAGAGCTATTATCTGACCGGGATTTATATGCAGGTTGATGTCTTCAAGCACTTTAGCTTCCTGGTCAGGATAACAAAAACCCACATGCTCAAAGGAGATCCCCTTTTTCATCTCGTCAGGTACTGACACCGGATTTGGTGATTCCTTCACAGCGGGCTTAAGGTCAAGAAATTCGTAAAGGGTTGTCAGGAAAAGATTATCTTCATATAGTCCTGCAAAACTGCCCAAAAGACTTGAAAGGTATGATTGGCCCTGTTGTAAAGCTCCAAAATACATAACGAGGTCACCAAGAGTTATACTGCCCTGAAAAGCCCTTTGGATTATTAACACAAAACCGCCAAAAATAGCCACAACAGCAATAGTTTGAGCCATTAGATCTGCTGCTGATCTTCTGTATATTATGGAAAGCCGTTCAGTTCTGAGCTCTTTACGGAGTTTATGATATCTTTTTATGAACAATGGCCCAAGCTCGAAAAGTCGTATTTCTTTGGCATGACTGTCACCAGTAAGCAGCCAATGAAAGTACCAGGCTTTTCGCTCTTTTGCCGTACACGCAAGTTGCCAGCGATAAATTTTGTCTGAGTATATAAAGCGGACAAAGGCTGTTGGGATGGCTGTAATAGTGAGAGCTATAGCAACAACCCAGCTAAGAGAGGCGATTAACCCAAATACAGCAACCAGAGACAAACTACTCTGACCGATCTGGACAAGACCGTTAACTATATGTGTTGGTCTGAAAGGAGCATCATTTTGGGCTCTATGAAGAGTATCGTAATATTTGGGGTTTTCGTAGTATTCAAGGTCGGCTTCTATCGATTTAGCGTGAAGTAAATCAAGAATATGGTCTGAAACCAGAGCTGCCTGGGCCTCACTTACAACACTTGAAACCGAGCGGCTCAGAGCAGTGAGAAAAGCCACACCAGCTGCAAGAGAAATAAGGAATAGAATATGCCCGAAGGCAGCCTCCTGATTGGCCGAATTCATGCCAGCAGTCACAGAGTCCACTATCAGCTTCATAAGGTAGAGAGAAGCAAGTGGCAGAGTACCCTGCAATACTACCAGAAAACCACTTACCAGTGTCCATCCCGGTGCACTTTGCCAAACAAGAGAAAGTGCGCGTTTAAGGCGGAGAGTATTAATTACTTTTTCTTTTATTGATACAGTTCCAGGTTCATACATTCTCTATAAAACCCACTGTTTTTTAAAATTATTTTCAACGTTGTCTGTGTCCATTTTATTCTTGATCAAGAAACACTTTCCTCTTTTCATATCCGAGGGCTTTAGCTCTCTCATGCGCCACCTGGCAGAAATATTCAACCCAGGAATCCATCTCACCGGTTTCCAAATACGCATGAGCAGGGCACCAGAGGCAAAGATTGATTATAGGGCAAGTACTGCAGGTATTCATGAGTTCTTTATTATCTGACCGCATATCCCTAATTTTTGGTACAAAATTCTGCCAGGCATCGATTAAACTGCCTTTTCTCAGGTTATAGATGCAGTCTGGATGCTGTAGAGACATGCAAAGGCGAAGATTTCCGTCAAAACCGATAACAAAGCTCCCATTTCCTGTACCGCAATGAAAGAGTCTGTTAGATGTGACATTGGCGAATTCCGGGTTTATCAACTTATCACAACCTTTTTCCAGAGAACTGAACCTTTCAGAGTCGGCCGTTTCAATGGCTACAATTTCCTGGGGAGTGAGCCTCTCAGACTTTATTTCCTCATTCTTGGCTGGGTCGCGATCCAATCTCAAATTTAAAAGAGGATCAAATCGGAAATAGTCCTTTGTCCTCTCTCGGCAGAACTGGGATATCTGAGGCAGCTCTTTGAAATTAGAACGGAGAGCCATGGCCTTCAGCCGCACTTTTAGACCATTCTGTAATAACAGGTTAAGCCCCTGAATGAAAGCCTGGTAAGAGCCAGGTCGATGAGTTACAGCTTCATAAGTCTCCCTGGTAATCCCATAGACCGTAACTTCAATATCTTTAGGCGGGTACTTTTTGAAGAGTTCTATATGTTCTTCTTTGATCAGGGTTGCGTTTGTGAAGACCGAGACTATAAGCCCCTTTCTCTTAAGGCCAATATAGATATCTTTGAAATCATTTCTGAGTAGAGGCTCGCCCCCAGTAATAGTGCACCAGAGAGCACTCATCTGGACAGCCTGGTCAGCTATCTTCATTATCTCTTCAAAGCTCAGCTCCTTTTCCTGAGCTATCCGATCACCAGCCGGCAGATTGATGTAACAGTGGCTACAGTTATTATTACAACGAGCGGTCAACTCTAATTTAAACTCTAAAATACGCTGCTTTTCCTTCATCTTATCCCATAGGGGAAAGTCTGAAAGGGAGCTGGAAGAAACTAATTGTTGATTCAAGTTTTTATCCTCCTTATGACTGGACCAATAAGCCTGTAGGTTAGATGGAAGGTCGGACGAAGCAAATTTTTGCGACTCAGAAGTGCTATAAAGACTCTTTCGATTCCTGATCCAAGCCGGACAAATTTTCCATCCTTATCTACACCTGTCACATATCCCAGAATGTTGGCTTTTGGAACTAATCCATCAGGTGCAGGAGTATTGTCCCCTTTGATGAGATAGTAATCTCCTTTACTTTCTATGATCCTGTGGACGATCAATTTCCTTGTTCCTGGTTGGATGAAAGCCACAACGTCTCCCAGCCTGGGATGACCAGAAGTAAGAGGAGATATGGTAATGTAATCTCTGTCCTTGATGAAGGGGTACATGCTGAAACCAGGTGCCTGGACACGAAAAGATTTTCCTTTTTCTGTGACAGCCTTGATGAGTTCAACAAGAGCTTCCATAGAAAGGTTGTCTTCCCCGCCATTTCTGACATATCCTGATGCTCTTTCAGGCTTCAACAACCATCCGCCTCTTAAGAAGCTCTCCAATCAGTCCTAAAACGTCTCCTTCGATCTCTTCAGGTTCAGCTTCGAATTCAGTTTTCAGTGACTCAATTACTTCCCGTAAACTTTTCTGGCCGTCCAGCTTCTCCCAGATAGCTCTTCCAGTCTCGTTCAGGGTGTAAATCTCTTCTTCCATATCGCCGATTCCAGAAGTCAAGGGCACGATGATAAGTTCTCCCTCTATATTCCTAGCCACCACATCTTCTGAGATGGCGTAAACACAATCGAAAGTAACAATATCTGTATCCATAATTTCACCTTTTTTTCAAATTTAATCTTATAGTTCATTGCTAAACAAACTATTGAAGTTGCCTTCGGCTACTTATTTTCCTCCCATCTCATTTACTTGTAAAATTATTGAGTAATTTCTATTTTTTAATGAATCTTATTCCATTTAGATTGGGAATAGCAACTTTAGGTGACTCACCAATGATGAGCTGACTTTTTTCAGAATACTCAAACATATTTCCTTGGCTCTTCGATATTTTTGTATGGGTTGAATATTACTTTAAGAGTCAATCCCAAAACGCAAAATTGCTTCTCTGAATCTCGTATTCTGGATTATCAATAAGAGCTTCTGATCCTGAAAAATAATTTTGAAACTCTTACTGATGTGGGAATAAAATTGGTTTTAGGATGAGCTCTAACATTTAGGAGCTAAATATAAATTGCCCACTCGAAATAGCGAAGAGCCGTTTCCTTAATTCAATCTTTCAGAGGATTTCTACAGAGCCAAATTTGAGTTTTGGGATCAAATAGTTACACTCTGACAGTCAGCACCTACCGCCCTGCAAGTATCCTTCTGATGAGGTCCACCACTTGACTCCTTACAACCTGCAAGTATTACTTCATCAGATTTTCTTTTCACGAGAACGGTAAGTTCAGGATTGTCCCACAATTGTTTCATTCAACTTTCCTCCATATTAATTGGTTTTGAGCGTTTTATCTATTTTTATTAATATTCAGTCCACATATTTTTAATACAAAATATCAAAAAATTAAATTAATTTCATACAAACAACGTAAATATATTTATTTTTTGTTATTTTATATGTATTTTAGTGACCTGAGTATTCATAAATACATACAAACAAAGAGAATTTTTACTATTTAACACTTTTCATTTTATTCAATTTGTAATTAATTATTTGACGAATTTACAAAGAGTTGAAAATGAGCATGAGTTATTGAATAAACGAAGTATATAAATCTCTAAATTACCGCCAAATACAGCATTAATCACTTTTTCAGAATTAATAATAACTTCACGGACATGATATGAAATCTGTAAAGCATAATATTGCTCAGTCATTTGATTCTTTCTGAAATCTATAAAATTATAATATGAAATCCAAAATATTTATGTTTGTTGTTACGAGAAGGGTAACAAATTTATTTGTGTCCCTGAGTTATTGAGTCAGGACTCCGAAAGTTAGTATTTCCTTTAAATTCCATAGTGACTGGTTATTTCCCCGCTATGAATAACGTTCTGTGAAAATGTTTTTATTTTAGAGTCAGTTTTTGATTAAGCCGCAAATTCAGTTTCAAAAGATGAAAAAGCTCTTACAGCCTACGCAGCAAGTGCTCTTCTGTCAACGAGAAATAGAACTCTTTTTGCAATACCTGCCTTCATTAGACGGTAAATTAGATTGACAATAGTGATTGCCATTGCAACTAGTGTCTTGGCAATTTAGTTGTTGAGCATAATCTTGGTAGCTTCTCACCAGTATACAACGATTTTGAGCTAATTAGATTACCAATAACTAAATTTTCATGACACTAGCATTGTCTGCTTATGATCAACAATAGCATGCCCTATTGCATCACAGGCTTCACACTGGTAATACCTCATTCTTGTATTATCAGGAATATCAAAAAACTTAGTACTTCGATCTTCAAAGTCAGAATTTAACTTTTCAACAAGCGCCTCAGGAGTGTGAAAACCGGATTCTTGATGGTGTCCATCAGGGAAAAGCCGCTTCGCTTCGCGAGCGGGACAAGAACGACCAAGATACGACAGTAGGGCTGTACTTTTTCAAATTCAAATTTATTTTTTCAAACGTACACATTTATATAACTCCAGATTTACCTTCTGCCATGAACAACGGTACTGTCAGAGCAAATATTAAAGAAGGGATGAATGTAGGAATTGTCTTAAAACAAGACCAGAGAACCGGAAAAATTACCCAGGGTATTGTAAAAAGAATTTTAACCAACTCTTCAACTCATCCACACGGAATAAAAGTGCAGTTAACAGATGGCCAGGTTGGAAGAGTCAAGGAAATCTATTGAAAGCTGCAGGACAAGTAGAACAAGTTATATTTCAAGAACTGGCTTTTTAACAAGGGGCTTCTGGTGAATGTTTTTTCCTGTTGCACTTCCTATTGCTCCAGAGATGTGGATCTGGTCATGAAGCTTTCTCAAGAAGTCATCAACTTCGTCACTGCAACCGCCTGCGCAAATGACTTTAGCACTACGCCATAGCACTATGCCACGTTGACTTTTGTATAGATTCAAATCAGAACAGGATGAATAGGGGAAATTCATTTCTGTCATCGACGCATAAATTGCAAATGGAGCCTCTTGATTCAAGAATATCCTGTACTCTCTGGGGGAACGTTCCAAATAAGGTATGAGATCTTAGATACGTTTTGTAATTATTTTGAAAATAAAATAATTTTAAAGGGGATTTAGGGGAAATGTCTGAGAACAAAAGTAAGTATATACGCTGGTTTGATGAGACTTCGATTGAAGATGTTCCGCTTGTAGGCGGAAAAAATGCCTCTCTTGGAGAAATGTACAGGGAGCTCATTCCAAAAGGAGTGAAAATCCCAAATGGTTTTTCAGTAACTGCTGAGGCTTATTGGCATGTCCTCAAAGTAGGAGGGATTCTGGAGAAACTCAAACAAACAATGGAAGGGCTAGATACCTCGGATGTATCAGAACTTGCAAAAAGGGGAAAAGCTGCAAGGGACCTGATCCTTGAGGCCGGAATTCCGGATGACCTCTGGCAGGAAATTAAATCCGGGTATGACCACTTATGTGAACAGTACGGAGAAAATACCGATGTAGCCGTGCGGAGTTCAGCAACGGCTGAAGACCTTCCAACTGCTTCTTTTGCTGGCCAGCAAGAATCTTTCCTGAACATCCGGGGTTATCCTGCGCTTCGAGATGCCTGCGTACGCTGTATTGCCTCGCTTTTTACTGACAGGGCTATTTCCTATCGGGTAATAAATCATTTTGATCACTTTAAAGTGGCACTATCGATAGGGATAATGAAAATGGTCAGGTCTGATCTGGCTTCCAGCGGCGTTATATTTACTCTGGATACGGAAACCGGCTTCAGGGACGTAGTTTTCATTACCGGTTCTTACGGGCTTGGGGAAAATATTGTGCAGGGACAGGTCAATCCGGATGAGTTCTACGTTTTCAAGCCAACTTTCAGGGAAGGATATAAACCGATTATCGAGAAGAATTTAGGGGATAAAGAAATTAAGATGATCTATGGGCAAGGCGGCTCCAAAATGCTTACCCGGAATGTGAACGTTCCTGAGGCTGATCGACGTCGTTTCTGTCTCAGTGACGAAGAAGTGCTTAAACTTGCATGGTACGCTATTACCATTGAAGATTATTACTCAAATAAATATAAGAAATCCATGCCCATGGATATCGAATGGGCAAAGGATGGGGCTACAGGTGAACTCTTTGTAGTGCAGGCAAGACCTGAAACTGTACAATCTCAGAAAAGCAGAGACGTTCTGGAAACTTATGTGCTCGAGAAGAAATCTAATGTCCTTGCAAAAGGCAAGAGCATAGGAGACAAAATTGCTGCTGGAAAGGCACATGTAATTCCTAATGTTTCAGATCTGCCTTCTTTTAAACAGGGAGAGATCCTGATTACTGATTCCACAACTCCGGACTGGGAGCCTGTGATGAAAATAGCGGCTGCAATTGTTACGAACCAGGGAGGAAGAACATCCCATGCTGCAATTGTTAGCCGGGAACTGGGAATTCCGGCAGTTGTAGGGACAGTAAACGCAACAGAAGTTCTCAAGACAGGTAAGGAAATTACTGTAAGTTGTGCGGAAGGCGAAGATGGACTTGTGTATGAGGGAATTCTTCCTTTCCACAAAGATACATTGAGCCTTAAAGACACAAGACGTCCTAAAACCGCAATTATGATGAACCTTGGAAGTCCTGATGAGGCTTTTAGCCTTTCCATGATCCCAAACGATGGAATCGGGCTTGCAAGGCAGGAATTTATTATCTCAAACTATATCAAGATCCATCCAATGGCTCTAGTGCATCCTGAAAAGGTCAAAGACCCTAAAGTCCTTAAGGAAATCGAGAAACTTACCCAAAATTCCGATAACAAAGAAGAATATTTCGTAGATAAGCTTGCTCAGGGAGTCGGAACCATTGCTGCTTCTTTTTACCCTAAGGATGTTGTAGTCCGCACAAGTGACTTCAAAAGCAATGAGTATGCAAGCCTCCTTGGGGGCAGCTACTTTGAGATAGAGGAAAGTAATCCAATGCTGGGTTTCAGGGGGGCTTCCAGATACTTTAATGAACGTTACAGGGAAGGTTTTGCCCTTGAATGCAGGGCTCTGAAAAAAGTCAGGGAAGAGATGGGGCTTAAAAATCTTATTATTATGATTCCCTTCTGCAGAACCATTGAAGAAGCTCAAAAAGTAATTGCCGAAATGGAGAAAAACGGGCTAAAGCGAGGAGAAAATGAGTTGCAGATCTATGTTATGTGTGAGATTCCAAACAATGTCCTTCAAATTGACGAATTCAGTGAATATTTTGATGGCTTCTCGATAGGCTCAAATGACCTGACTCAGCTAACTCTCGGAGTTGACAGAGACTCTGAAATTCTTACTGCAGAATTCGATGAGCGGGACCCAGGTGTTATAAAAATAATGGCAATGGCCGTACAGGGGGCAAAGCAGAATAAAAGGCATAGCGGGATCTGCGGACAGGCACCCAGCGACTATCCCGAAATCGCAGAGTTCCTAGTAAAACAGGGGATAGATTCTATTTCACTTAATCCGGATTCGGTTATGAAAGTCACCCTTAAAGTTCTGGAAACGGAAGAGGGGCTGGGAAGTAAAAAAGAAGGGAAAAAATAACCGGTGTCCATTAAGGAAAAGATCTGTCCAAAAAGTGTTGTGATCTACTTAGTTTTTACAACAGGCATTATGCAAAATAGGAAGTTACTCGAGCATGTAGACCTGTTGTAATATCACAACACGCATCAAAAACGCCTTTATTGATAGGACTTACATGGTTGAATTGAAAAACAGCAAAGCGTATACTTTGTGGAGTTTCGTGGTATGATTCAGGCAAGAAGAACTCTTATGCTTATTATTTTTGATGGGTGGGGTTACAGGGAAGCAAAAGAAGGAAATGCTGTCCTGGCAGCACGAACTCCAAACCTTGACCGGCTGGAAAAGGAGTATCCCTGGTGTTTTTTAAAAGCCTCTGGAGAGGCTGTCGGCCTTCCGAAAGGTATGATGGGGAATTCGGAAGTTGGGCATCTGAATATAGGGACAGGACGAATCGTAAACCAGGACCTTACCCGAATAAATATTTCTATCAAGAACGGAGATTTTTTCAAAAATCCGGTTTTTCGGTATGCAATTTCAAACGTCAAAGCTAATGATTCCAGCCTGCACCTCATGGGCCTTGCTTCCTGCGGAGGCATTCACAGTTATATGCCTCACCTGCATGCCCTTCTCAAACTTGCACAGGAGAAGGGTTTAAAAAAAGTCTATATACATGCTTTTCTGGATGGAAGGGACGAACCTCCAAAAGCTGCTCTAGGAGACATAAAAAAACTGGATGCATTTTGTAAAGAGCACGGGAACGCTAAAATAGCAACCGTTTCAGGCCGTTATTATGCAATGGATAGAGATAAGCGCTGGGACAGGACAAAACTTGCCTACGATGCCCTGACAAGAGGAGTGGCTCCATATATAGCTCCAAATGCAGAAACTGCAGTTTCTAATGCTTACGCAAGAGGAGAAACTGATGAGTTTGTAAAACCCACTATAATTACTGATCAAGTAATTACTGATCAAGCAGGAAAACCTGTGGCGCCAGTACAGGATAATGATTCTGTTATTTTCTTCAATTTCCGGGCCGATCGGGCACGGCAGATAACCTGGGCTTTTGTAAAAGATGACTTTGACGGGTTTGTGAGAGAAAAACGTCCTGAGGTTTACTTTGTCTGCATGACCCAGTACGACGAAACCCTTGATGTGCCCATTGCTTTTCCTCCAATAAAGCTGGAAAACGTACTTGGGGAAGTGCTGAGCAAGAATGGACTCATCCAGCTACGCATAGCTGAAACTGAGAAATACGCTCATGTGACCTATTTTCTTAACGGCGGCGAAGAAAAGCGTTATAAGGATGAAGACCGCTGCCTTATTCCCTCGCCGAAAATCGCTACTTACGACCTTAAACCAGAAATGAGCGCATATGAAATTACGGATGAGGTTATTAGAAGAATTGAGTCCGGAAAGTATGATGTCATTGTCCTTAACTTTGCAAACATGGATATGGTCGGGCACACCGGGATTTTTGAAGCTGCAGTTAAAGCGGTAGAAGCCGTGGATAAATGTATTGGCAGGATTGTTGAGGTTCTAAAAGAAAAAGGCGGTGTGGCACTTATTACTGCAGATCACGGAAATGCCGAGGAGATGATAGACCCAAAAACAGGAGAGCCGCATACTGCACATACCTCAAATCCGGTAAAATGCATTTACTTCGGAAACAGTGAGATAAAAGCACTCAGGAATGGAAAATTGTGTGACGTTGCACCGACGATTCTTGAGCTTCTTGGAATCCCTAAGCCGCAAGAGATGACAGGAAAGTCACTTTTGGTAAAAAAGTGATTACTCATTGTAAAAAAATGATTACTCATTGTAAAAAGGGATTACTCATTGTAAAAAAGTGATTACTCATTGTAAAAAGGGATTACTCATTGTAAAAAAGTGATTACTCATTGTAAAAAAGGGATTACTCATTGTAAAAAAAAGTGATTACTCATTGTAAAAAGGGATTACTCATTGTAAAAAAGTGATTACTCATTGTAAAAAGGGATTACTCATTGTAAAAAAGTGATTAAGAGTTGTATGAAAATTAGGTTTGATTCTGCAATTAATATGATTCTGCAATTAATATGATTCTGCAATTAATATAGGAATAATTGAGATAAGACTTATACATTTAAACTGAAGAACAATAACATTAAACCATAAAAACGTTAAAGAATAATTTAAATTATTATATTTATTGTATTTAGTTTACCTTCGAGTGCGCAAATCTATGGGTTTTATGAAATCCTCGGTTGATGAAATAAATTGGATTTATCCAGTTTTTCTCTTAAAATAGAGTTGAGACTGATATTTTATTTTTAACAGTTGCCCTGTTATCTGTGGAATAGTGTATCATTAACCAAAGCCTTCACAGAGCTTCAATTATTAACCGAAGTCTTCACAGAGCTTCAATAACCCATCATTTCACGACCGGATTTGTTTCTGCTGAAGAAGTATTTAAAGCATAAAAGCTCTATGAGGCACGAACATTGGAAGTTAATACAAATTCCAAATTTAAAAACCATAGTTTGTTCAATTATTCCGATATAAGGAAATATATCACTCGAAGATTCGATATAGAATCAGCAAAAATTAACTCGATTGCTATCCTGATTGGTCTTCTCACAGGGCTGGTAATAGGCATATATGACCGTGCCCTTCTGTACTTCAGTACTCTTTTCGGGATGCAACGCGGATTTTCAGTACACGAGTTCCCACCCATTTATATAATGTTCATGCCTGCTCTGGGAGGGCTGATAGTTGGGATGCTCTCGCATTTCCTGATGAAAAGACGCTATGGGGTTGATGGGCTTATTGAGACAGTAGCCATTCGTGGAGCAAGGCTTAACCTTACCGATTCTCTTCTTGAAGTTTTTGCGTCAATAATTTCAATCAGCTCAGGAGGTTCACTGGGAAAAGAAGCACCCGGCATTCTGGGTGGTGCCTGGACAGGAGCTCTGGTGGGGCGAGTCATGAAGAGTCCAGAAAAACGACTCCAGACTCTTCTAGGCTGTGGGGCTGCTGGAGGGATAGCAGCAGTATTCAGTGCCCCGCTTGCAGGTGTGGTTTTTGTCGTTGAAGTGATTTACGGAGAACTTGAAACAAGTACCTTTATTCCCATAGTTATTTCTTCAGTTTTCGCAACACTTGTATCAAACTCGATTATTGGAATTGAACTTCTCCAGATCCCTTCCTATACACTTGTCAGTCCATACCGAGAGTTAGGGCTTTACCTTGTTTTTGGGCTTCTTGCGGGCATAGTTTCAACAGTACTGATCCGAGCCCTTTACTACACAAAAGATCTGTTTTCTGGAATACCTATTCATCCCATCTTTAAACCTGCTCTGGGAGGACTGGTAGTAGGCATGATTGGTCTTTTTTATCCCCGGGTTCTTGGGATGGGTTATGGTGTGATTACAGATGCCCTGAATAACCAGTTTACCTTCAAGCTTTTGCTAATCCTGCTTATCCTCAAAATTATCGTCTTTTCTCTAAGCCTTGGATCAGGAGGCTTTGGCGGGACAATTATTCCATCTCTGTTTGTGGGAACAATGCTTGGAGGAGCTTTTGGGACAGTTGTAGACATGTTATACCCTGGAATGACGGCAGGGCCAGGGGCTTATGCCCTTGTAGGTATGGGCGCAGTCTTTGCTGGGAGTACAAGAGCTCCTCTTACTGCTATTCTGATCCTTTTTGAGATTACCAGGGATTACAATTTAATCCTCCCTCTCATGTTTGCCTGTGTTCTCAGTAATGTAATGTCAAGTGCTCTGTACCCTGAATCAATCTTTACGGAAGGGCTTCGCAGGGAAGGCATCAAGATCCGAAAAGGCAGGGAAATAGACATCATGACCTCCATTCCTGTAAAAGCTGCAATGATCACAAGTGTCCAGACTGTCTCAGAGGATAAAAGTGTCGAAACCCTCGAGGTTCTCATGAAAGTGAGTCGTCACGTTGGTTTTCCTGTTGTTGATTCAAAAGGCAGACTTTCTGGAATTGTAACACTCTCAGACCTCCGGAACAAGGTAAAGCCTGGAGAAGTTGGCAAAAAAATAGGGGAGATCGCTACCAGAGAAGTTGAAGTTGCTTACCCTGATGAAACTCTTGATGCCGCCCTCAAACGCCTTGCCTCAAAGCAAATAGGCAGGCTCCCTGTCGTTGACAGAGAAGATAAAACAAAACTTATTGGAATCATCACTCGGAGTGACATCGTGAACGCATACAACAAGAAAGTCGTTGAAAAGTTCCGGAACACTGCCTGACCAGCAATACATATATGAAATCCCAGGAGGCAGAAATCCGGATTTTGAAGTTGTATTGCCAAGTTGTATCTTCAGTTCGTTAAACTCATCTGCTTGCTCTGGCAGATGGAGAACTTCCGTATAGAAATAAAGGCCTATCCAAAGAGTGTGATCCAAAGAGTATGATCCAAAGAGTATGATCCAAAAGAGTGTTGTGACTTACAATATTTACAATTGGCAATATGTAAAATTGGAACGGATACTTGATATTATATACCTGCTATAATCTTTAACACATGGTTAATTTTTAATATGTGATAAACTAAAAAATCTCATCTTTTTGCGGTGGTAGGAGTGAGTAAAATTAAAAAGGAAAATGCTGCTGTTTTTATCTTTTTTCTGACTCTCATAGTACTATTGGGACTAACTATAAAAACTTCAATTGATATGATAAAAGAAACTCAAACCCCTAAAGTAGGTGGTTTAGATATCGAATTTAAAAATGGAACTACCGAGTCGGAAGTTAAAACCATTCTTGAAAATTACAACATGACTGTGAACTATACTATAGAATACAATTATGACGGTTTTCGAGGTCGGTGGATAAATTCTGTCTATTGTTACATTCATTTTGGAGATGGATCCGGTAATTATATCCTGGGAAAGAATTGTATTCTGGAAAGGGATGCAGTCAGAATAAAAAATGAGCTTGAAAAGAATGAGAAAGTTTTGACCGTAGGCTTTGATTACCTTAAATATTAAAGGACAAGTGTGGTCTATTATTTCAAAGTTGCAAGCAACTGTTAAATTTTCATTCATAGTTTATTAGAACCGATTTGAAAAGAGTTGTGACCGGTGACCGACTGCAATTTTCACAAAACATCATTATTAACTTTCCTGATAGGCTCTAACTAGAAGTATAGCAATCGTTTGCTCCTGTTCCAATTTTCACTCCCGTCACTTATCCTCCTTCACTTTCTCTTCTTCCTTAAGTTTTAACTTTGTCCTGTAAAGTGCGAGTAAAAAACCGTATACTGCAGGGCCGATTACCAGCCCGGTAATTCCAATTACAAGAAGAGGGGCTCCAAATGCGATAATTGTAATTACCGGGTGCACGGAACCTTTCTCCTGAATCAATTTCGGCCTTAAGTAATAGTCCTGCAGTGTATTTAGAGCAAGACTGAATATCAGTATTTGTAAAGCCTTATTGTAGTCCTGAAGTAGAGTATAATATGCTGTCAGGGGCAGATACACTCCAGGTAGTCCTACAAGAGGGTACATTGACAGAAGAAATATAAGTGAAGCCAGAACACCCGGATAAGGCACATCAAGCAGATACAGGCCAAGCAGGGCAATAACTCCTATTATCGCGCTTGTGACAAAATGCTGTCTGAACAGGCTGGAATAGATCACATCCAGCTCTTTAAAGAATAATTTAATCTCTTTTTCGTTTTTGTCAGGTACAAAGTTTAAAAGCTGATCGATTAACTTATTCCCGGTCAGTAAGAAATAATAAGAAAAGATAAGCGCTACTATAATAGCTACTATATCAAATGGCAACGTAGCTGTTAAAAAAATCACTAAAGATTTTGTTGGTGGAAAGTATGTATCTGTTAAACTTAAAATAAACTGATCAACCTGATTTGTGACTTCAGAAGAATTAAAACGTACATTTACTTCTATAATTTTTATTACTTTACTTGTTATGTTTCTGGTGAGTGTCTGTAGATCTTCAGGCGAGTTCAAAAGAGTTAAAACTTCATTGGCAACAACGTAAATTATCCTTATACCAATCAGGACAAAAACAGTTAACGCTAAAAGAACTGAAGCTGCAGCTGCTATCCTTCTGTACTTTATTCGGTGCTCTAAAAAGGAATATAAAGGAATAAGAAGATACGCGATAAAAAAGCTAAAAAGTATCACGGAGAAAAAGGCTTTCGTTATATATATTGCAATGGCAATAACAAATATAGTAACCACTATTGTGAACTTATTGAAATTATCCCCGCTACCCATATAGTGTAATAAGCGTAGTTTGGGTGATAAGTTTTCTTACCATTTTATTTCTGATAATTCCTGACATCATAGTTTTTGATATCTTTTTTGTTTTCTCGCAGGTTCGTTTCAGATTCTAAACGTTACTAAAATAAATATTGGATAAAGTTAAATCCGGATGAGCTCAAACGTAAAAGATACTTTAGTTAATTCCAATTATGGAACTAATTATGAAAGCTCCTGAGACATATGTTTCAAAGCGAGAGCCAGGATGAAAGTCAAAATTGGGATTCACCAAAAAATATAAAATAAATAATATAATTATTAAAAATACGAAAGATATGGATAAATACCACATCATCTTCCATATTTCACTTTTCTTATGCTCTCACAGAATCTTAATCAGGAACATTTGAAGTTTATTTTATATTTTCTCTAACGATTCCTTAAAAGTTTAATAGATAACAAATTCACCAAGTCACTAGATAAAAATAAGAAAAGATTCATCATGAACAGGTACAAAAAATGGCTTATCACATCGCTGTTTATCAGTGTGGCATCAATTACGCTCGTTAACGTCCTGACTTTTAACTCAGAGACCATTGAAGCTCTGAGAACGATCAAAATAGAATATATTCTGGTAGCCTGTCTTTTCCATATTTTTTCATACTTTATCTGGGGAGCCAGGACTCGAGCTATGTGCAATGCACTGGGTTACAGAGTAAATTATCTAAAAATAGTAGAGATAATTATCTCGGGTGTTTTTGTAGCTGGAGTTACTCCTTCTTCTGCAGGTGGTGAACCTGTAAGGCTGAGTATGCTACATCTGAACAAGATTCCTCTTGGGAAAGCTACAGCCATAGTTATAGGAGAACGCCTACTTGATGCTTTTCTCATCTTTTCTTCTCTACCTTTTGCTCTCTATATTATGAAGGATACGCTTCCAGGCTCTAGATTCAATGTGGCATTGGTGATAGCCAGCCTCCTGGCATTTATAGTCCTGAGTTTTTTTATTTACGGATTATGGAAACCCAAAAAAGTAAAAAACATTGTACGTAGGATCACAGGCAGAATTGCGCCTCTTTTAGGGAAACAGACGGATGCTTCAATTTCCCATTTAATGGAAAAGGTAGATAGGGAAGTAGACTTTTTTCACTAAAGTATATGGATTTTTATTTCAGTAGGGAAAAAAGGGTTGTTATGGGGCATGTTTTATACCTACCTCTTCTGGGCGGTTGAGTTTTTCCTGCTTGTCCTGATTCTAGATGGCCTTTCACAAACGACTTCGATATTAACTGCCTTTGCAGCCCAGGTGTTCCTGGCAATAGTCATGGTCGTACCTGCAACTCCAGGAGCAAGCGGAGTTGCTGAACTCGGAGCAGCTTCCATATTTTCTGTTTTCGTAAATGCATCCATTATTGGAGTCACAATTATCGCATGGAGAGCCCTAACATACTATATGAATCTTTTGTATCCTCTTCAAATTTAATGGATTTCCAACCACCGAAAAAATATAATAGTTGTTCCATTTTCCCTTATCATATTTTGGAGTAAAAAAATGGAACTCGAAGCTTTAAAACAATTGCTTGCTTCACTGGACATCAATCCTGATGAAATTAAAGATGAAAGATATGCCAATGTCTTTCACATTTTGTTTGCTATCATTGAAAAGCAGAATGAAGAAATTGAGTTTTTCAAGGCAGAGGTCCAGAAGCTTCGAGATGAAATCAACTTACTCAAAGGTGAACAAACCAAACCTAAGATTCGTGGCTCTAAAAAGAATGAAGACATTTCTTCTGAAANAGAGAGAAGAAATATAAAACTTACATAGGATAAAGAGTCTAAATCTAAAACTGGACAAAANAGAGGGTTCATCAAACTGAAACATGTAACGTTGATAGATCTATTTTACCCAGTGATGCGTATCTTAATGGTTATAGAAAACGTAATAATTCAAGATGTATCCATAAAGCCTGTGAACACTAACTACANAATAGAGATTTTTTTATTTCTCCTTCTGAGCACAAAAACATATTTCCGGTTAAAACTTCCAGAAAAAGTATAAAGGGTGGAATTTGGTCCCGGGAATTCAAGTCCTCTTATAATCACTCTTAATCCATGTTTGCTTTTAATGNNTCAGAGCCAAAAATACATGAATTCCTGGAAAATATTGGTGTTCATATATCTAAAGCCACTATTTCTCGAATCTTGACAAAAGATATTGATCTCTTTCATCAGGAGAACGCTGATATTTTTCTGGAAGGTCTTAAGGCTACGCTTTATCAGCAGATTGATGATACAGGTGCAAGAGTCAACGGTGTCAATAATTATACTGAGATTCTTTGTAATCCTTATTATACTGCTTATTTTACAGTTCCCAAAAAGAATCGGGAAACCATTTTAGATGTGCTTTTATGTGGAAAAGAAAAAACGTACTGCTTTAATGATGAAGCATTTGACCTGATGAAAACTTTTAATGTTTCTAAAAGCTGGCTGGAAAAGCTCTCTTCTTTAAAAAACAAAATATTCAGTGACGAGGAAATGCATCGGAAACTGGATTGTATTTTTTTGCGTGGTGGAAAAACTACTAAGAAGAAAGTTCTTGAAGCCTGTGCAATTGCGGCCTATCATCAACGTACAGACATACCTGTGGTTACCGCGCTTTTGAGTGATGATGCACGTCAATTCCAGAAAATCGCATATCATCATGCTCTTTGCTGGATTCATGATGGTAGAAACTACAAGAAATTGAGGCCAATAGTTCCTTATTATAAAGAAAAGCTGGAAGCTTTTCTGGATATGTACTGGGACTTTTATGGTGAACTTTGTGAGTTTAGAATAAACCCAGAGTCAGAGGTAGCTGAGCAATTATCCATTAAGTTTGATCAGTTGTTTTCTACCAAAACAAGATATGAACAGCTGGATGAAAGAATCGCTAAGACGAAGGAGAACAAGGAACATTTATTGAAGGTGCTGGTTTTGCCAGAGATTCCGCTGCATAACAATGCAGCGGAATT
>JGI20225J20221_1000440_pt1 | contig 74840 bp, 60 predicted proteins | sample BioMet4_FD_20221 | JGI IMG/M metagenome (IMG submission 20221) | reverse complement strand
CGGTTGTGATATATTTTGCTGGCTAGGCAATATATCTATTATCTAGGTCTTTTCTTTTTTTTGCAATATCTTACCGAGAACTATTTTACACTAAGATAAGTCTATGCATCTCTGTCACTTGAAGGACTTGGAAAAATCTTGTACAATGTTACAGGAGAGTGATGATTATGCATATTGTTATGGTGGAGCCGGAAATTCCAGGCAACACAGGAAATGTGGCGCGGTTATGTGCAGCAAATCATATTACGCTGCATTTAGTTAAACCGTTGGGTTTTTCTTTGGAGGATAAGTATTTAAAACGAGCAGGATTAGATTACTGGCCGTTAGTTGATGTGGAAATTCACGAAAATTTTGAAGAAGTACAGAAGAAATACGAAGGTCACAGATTTTTCTATTTGACGACTAAGTCGGAACAGTGTTATGCTGATATTCGGTTTGAAAAAGATGATTTGCTGGTTTTCGGCAAAGAAACTAAGGGACTGCCGGAACGGTTACTTAAACAGTACCCCGAATTTTGTTTTCGAATTCCCATGGCGGACAAGGCTCGCAGTTTAAATTTATCCAATTCTGTTGCTATTGTCTCGTATGAAGCACTGCGTCAATTAGACTTTCCCGACATGGCAAAAAGCGGCGTTGGTATTAAAAATTTAAAATAAAAAGGAGAAATATTAATGAATATATATGACAAAGCCCATGAACTGGCAAATGCGATTCGTGAGTCTGAAGAATATAAGGCGTTGGTGGAGGCAGGAAAGATTCTTTCTACAAATGAAACATCTAAAAAAATGGTTCAGGAATTTCTTATAAAGCAGGTGCAGATGGAATATGCCGGAGCAATGGGGGGACAACCTGATAAAGCTAAGGTAGAAGAATTAAATAAATTAGCAGAAGTTATAAAAGGAAATAAAATGGCCGTTGATTATTTGCAGGCGTATAGAAAGTGGCAGACTTGTGCCGGTGATGTATTAAAAATCATTCAAGAATCTATGGCTGAAGGAATGAGTATCCTTGATAAATAAGTATGCGTTTACAAGTTTTATTTCACAATTGAATGCGATAATTCCCGGGGAACGTCTGTTGATAGATGAACCGATGAGCCAGCATACGACATTTGCGGTAGGCGGACCTGCCGATGTGCTTGTTCTTCCTCATACGATCCAGGAACTGGCTGTAGCGATGCGATCAGCAAAAGAGCTATTGCTTCCCTTGACGGTTTTGGGAGGCGGGTCTAATGTTTTAGTACTCGATGGGGGAATACGCGGCGTAGTTATTCAACTCAATGAGTTAAATAACGTATTGCAATGTGAGGGTCTAGCACTGCGAGCCAGTTCAGGGCTTATGCTGGGAGATGTTTGTGCATTTGCGCAGCAAAATGGTCTTGCCGGAATTGAATTTGCCTGTGGAATTCCAGGAACATTAGGCGGCGCTGTGTTTATGAATGCTGGTGCGTACGATGGTGAAATGAGCAAAATCGTTTCCCGAGTCCAAGCAATCAATGATGCCGGAATTGTCCACACATATGATGCGGCAGAACTTGAATTTTCATACCGGCACAGCAGATTTCAACTGACACAGGAAGTGATTGTTGAAGTGGAACTTGCACTTACGGCAGATGATAAGGCGGCAATTGCTGAACGCATTGATGTGCTTATGAGCCGTCGGCGCAGTAAGCAGCCATTGGAAATGCACAGTGCAGGAAGCACATTTAAGCGGCCAGCCGGACATTTTGCCGGGACCTTGATCGAACAAACAGGACTTAAAGGATTTTCTGTAGGTGATGCCCAGGTATCAACAAAACATGCCGGGTTTGTTGTTAATATGGGGCATGCTTCGGCCGAAGACATATTAAATTTGATTCGAGAAGTACAAAAACGGGTGCAATCTGCCCATGGAGTGTGTTTGGAACCAGAGGTCCGGGTTATTGGCGAATCGAGAAAATAATTCTTGGAGTATACGATAGTGAGTATGCAATATAAGTTTATTCGGTAAAAGAAAGAGGGTCTATTTTTATAGAGCCTCTTTTTCTGTAAAAAAATAGTAGTCAACATCCGGTTCATGTGATATAATTATTAAGTTACAATTTAATCTATTATAATCTATTTATAGTGTTAGTTAACAGGAGAGGACTGCAGGATGGAACGTAAGGATATACGTAATATAGCGATTATTGCCCACGTCGATCATGGTAAAACAACCTTAGTCGATGCTATGTTGAAACAGAGCCATGTTTTTCGTGCTAATGAAAAAGTAGCTGAACGCGTGATGGACTCTGGTGATATTGAACGTGAACGTGGCATTACAATTTTGTCTAAGAATACATCGGTTATGCATGAAGGTGTGAAAATTAATATTGTTGATACTCCGGGGCATGCCGATTTTGGCGGCGAAGTTGAACGAGTATTAAATATGGTTGATGGCGTATTGCTTCTTGTCGATGCATTTGAAGGACCTATGCCGCAGACAAAGTTTGTGCTGCGAAAAGCGTTGGAACAAAAATTAAAACCTATCGTTGTTATTAATAAAATTGATAAACCGGATGCTCGTGTTGAAGAAGTAGAAGACGAAGTGTTGGAATTATTTATGGAACTGGAAGCAGATGATGATCAACTTGATTTTCCTGTCATTTATGCTAACGGACGTGATGGCATCGCTAAAGCACATATGGAGGACGAAAGTGATAATTTAGAACCTCTTTTTAAATGTATTATTGAAAACTGTCCGTGCCCTAAAGGAGATCCGGAAGGTCCCCTACAATTTATGGTGACAACACTTGACTATGATGATTACGTTGGGAAAATTGCGATTGGACGTATTGTACGCGGCAAAATGAAAACAAATCAGCAGGTTGTTATTACAGATGGTGAAAGCCAGCGTAAAGCAAAAATTGGCCGGGTATATACATATGAAGGATTGAAGCGATCTGAAACAGAAGAAGTTTACATGGGAGAAATAGCGGCTATTGTTGGTATTGAAGATATCAAAATTGGGGAAACGGTGGCAGATCCATTAAACCCGGAAGCGTTGCCTACTATCGACATTGATGAACCGACATTGTCTATGGTTTTCTATGTGAATGATAGTCCTTTTGCCGGACAAGAAGGAGATTTTGTAACCAGCCGCCATCTGCGTGATCGGCTTTTCCGCGAAGTACAAACCAATGTTAGTCTGCGTGTAGAAGAAACGGACAGTGCAGATGCGTTTAAGGTATCTGGACGCGGGGAACTCCATATTGCAGTTCTTATAGAAGAAATGCGCCGTGAAGGGTATGAAATGCAGATTGGTAAACCCAGTGTCATTCTTAAAGAAATCAACGGCCGTAAATGTGAACCATTGGAACAATTGACAATTGATGTGCCTCAGGAATTTATGGGGGCTGTTATGGAATCACTGGGGACTCGTAAAGCTGAGCTGGTAAATATGGTAGATCTTGCAGGATATACACGCTTGGAATTTATCATTCCAGCCCGAGGTCTTATTGGTTTCCGTTCGGAATTTCTTACCGGTACGAAGGGAAACGGCATTATGTACCATGTTTTTCACGGATATGCACCTTGGAAGGGCGAAATTCCTGGACGTACACGGGGATCTCTGGTTGCATTCGAAACAGGAGAAACAACAGCCTATGGTATTTTTAACCTCCAGGATCGTGGAACCATGTTTATTCAGCCGACCAAGAAAATTTATTTAGGTCAAATTATCGGCGAAAGTAATCGTGATGTGGATATTGATGTCAATCCTTGTAAAAAGAAACATTTGAGTAATACACGTTCTTCCTCTGCCGATGAAGCATTGCGTTTGGTTCCGGCACGGGTTATGAGTTTGGAACAATCCTTAGAATGGATTAATGATGATGAATTGGTTGAAGTAACACCGAAAAGCATACGTTTGCGTAAAGCTATTCTTGATCAGCATGATCGTAAAAAGGCAGCTCGTAATAAATAAAAATGAATTTGCGGTGAAAACATTAATGTATACAAAAAATATTTATTGACAGCCGCAAATATTTAATGTAGAATGAGCTTAAATTTAATTTAACTGGCAATGAAGCCCCTGTATTTGTTAAACACAAATACAGGGGCTTTATTATTTCCGGTGAAGTAAATTTAGAGGGGGAATACTATGAATACTTTAGTCGAAAAAATCAGGGGTATTTTGGCATTATCATTTATTTTTGCTTTAGCTGCCGTACCAGCCTTGGCTGCCGATGGAGCTTCTGCCATTGATACGGGCGACACGGCATGGGTGCTGATTTCAGCAGCACTGGTCATGTGGATGACCCCGGGCCTTGGCTTATTTTACGGGGGGATGGTACGGAACAAAAATGTATTGGCTACGATTATGCAGAGTTTCTTTATTGTTTGTTTCGTTTCTGTATTATGGATATTGGTAGGGTATTCACTGGCATTTGGACCAGACCACGGAGGCTTGATTGGTGGATTGGACTGGATTGGTTTCCAAGGTGTTGGAATGGAACCGAGTGCAGATTATGCTAAAACGGTGCCGCATCTGGCTTTTGCTTGTTTCCAAATGATGTTTGCCGTGATTACGCCTGCTCTTATTACAGGGGCTTTCGCAGAACGTGTAAAATTTTCGGCATTTGTTCTTTTTACTGCTCTTTGGAGTCTTTTTGTATATTCTCCGGCGGCACATTGGGTTTGGGGCGCCGGCGGCTGGCTGGGAGCTCTTGGCTGCCTTGATTTTGCAGGAGGTACGTGTATTCATATTTTATCCGGTGTTTCCGGCTTGACAGCATGTTTGTATATTGGTACACGTAAAGGGTACGGAAAAGAAGCTATGATACCACATAATATGCCTATGACTGTTCTTGGCGCTGCGATGCTTTGGGTAGGCTGGTTTGGTTTTAATGCCGGCAGTGCACTAGGGGCGAACGGCCTGGCAGCTAATGCGTTTGCCGCTACTCAGGTAGCTGCCGCCGGTGCAGCTGTTTCATGGGTAGCCGTGGAAGCTATTGTTCATGACAAACCGACTGTTTTAGGCGGAGCTTCCGGTGTTGTTGCCGGATTAGTTGCAATCACTCCTGCTGCCGGTTTTGTAACACCCTTGGCAGGTCTTGTTATTGGTCTGGTTGCAGGTGTCTTATGTTTCTTTGCTGTTGCTGTTGTAAAACAGCATTTTGGATATGATGATTCTTTGGATGCATTTGGTGTTCATGGTGTAGGTGGTTTGTGGGGAGCTATTGCAACGGGATTGTTTTGCACTACTATGGTCAACCCGGATGGAGCTAATGGCTTATTTGCCGGTAATGCTGCACAGGTTGGCATTCAAGCAATCGGCGCTCTTTCCTGTATCGTTTTCGGTATTGTTATGACACTTATCATTCTTAAAATTGTGGATACTCTTATCGGAATCAGAGTAAGTCCTGAAAAGGAAATTGTTGGACTTGATGTTACAGAACATGGTGAACGTGGATATGTTATGATGGATAGTTTTGGTGCCATGATTGCATCGACAAATCATCCGTCGGTTACCAAAAACAAGTCGTAGTGCACGACATATAGTTTGGCCATGTACGGATTGGTGAATGGAGGAATATTATGGGGCAGATCAATAAAATAGAAATCATTACAAGACCGGAAAAACTGAATGATTTAAAAGAAGCGATGTATGCTATCCGCGTTACCGGTATGACTGTCATGCAAGTCTATGGCTGCGGTCTTTCACATGGTTATACGGAAATATACCGTGGGCAGGAAATGTCGATTAATTTATTGCCAAAAATAAAAGTAGAGATCGTAGTGAGTGAAATACCTGTTGAAAAAGTGATAGAAGCAGCGGAAAAAGCTTGCCGCACAGGTCATATTGGCGATGGAAAGATTTTTGTTACTACTGTTGACAATGCAATTCGTATCCGAACCGGTGAATCCGGTGTTGATGCGATACGTGACCGAAATGACGAAACAGATATTGTAAATTCAATCATAAAAGAATAAAATACTGTTTTTCGGTGTTAATTAGTAATAATTAACTGGCAGAAGGAAGAGACGGGAGGGAAAATACCCTTTTTTCTCTTCCTTTTGCGTTTATTATTTTGGCCGGTATACGTTGACGAAGAACACAAAAATAAAGTAATATAACAAAAAAGATATATGGGAAGGAGCATGGCATGAACCGGAATTACATAAAGTTTTTAGCGGCAGTACTACTGTTTGGTTCCAATGGCATTATTGCCAGTTATATTGCGCTGGATAGTTATGTTATTGTTCTAAGCCGTATGGTTATGGGAAGCATATTTCTGTTGCTGCTGCTGATGTGGCGGCAGCAAAAAATATGGACGGGTCCTCCGAGAAGGGTATGGGGCAAACTTATATTAGCCGGATTAGCGCTGGGTGGAAATTGGCTGTTTCTGTATGAATCATATACGCAGATAGGCGTAAGCTTGGCAACACTTGCTTGTTATAGTGGTCCTGTGATGGTACTTCTATTGTCCGTACCGTTATTTCATGAACGCATTACTGTAATAAAAGCGGCAGGAATGGTGACGGTCATCGCGGGAATGCTGTGCGTCAATGGTGTCAGTGTGCAATCACAGGGAGTATCATGGGGACTGATGAGCGGTATATTATCCGCGGTATGTTTTGCTCTGCTGGTCATTATTAATAAAAAGATGAAGGGAGTGGATGGATTAGAAGGGACTCTTTGTCAATTGCTCATAGGAGGTGTAATGGTCGGGGCAGTAACGTTTAGCATGCATCCGCAGATAGGAGTACTTTCATTGGAAAGTGTACTGGCTGTTATCGTACTGGGTGTTATCAACACGGGAATCGGCTGTTATCTGTATTTTTCGGCTATGCAATATTTACCAGCTCAAACTGTGTCGATTTGTGGGTATTTAGAACCGTTTTCTGCATTGATTTTTGCTGCAGTTTTTTTGGGAGAGATATTATCATTGCTGCAGATTTTAGGAGCGGTTTTGATTTTAGGAGGCGTTGTTTTTGCCGAATTATGTCCGTTGTTTCATAAGAAACGCATACGATTTGACGAATGACTTTATCCGAAAGCATAGAGCTGTGAAATAAAAAAACAGGAAAATTTATACTTGTATGTTACATGCAAAAGGTTCTGCTCTGGAGCAGAACCTTTTTTGTTACAGCTATCTATTTAGTGCGGTTTTTATATCTATTGGTATTGATATTTGTTAATGTATGTTGAATATACTTAAAATAGTTGCTTGCATTTCTAAAAAAAATGGTATATTATATTCGTATAAACGATTATACAAATATACAATAGAGAAAAGGTGAAAATATGGAAGAAAAATTGATAGATGAATTAAAAGCACTATCAGATGAAACTCGTTTGCGAATTTTAAATCTATTATATGAAAATGAACTTTGTGTTTGTGTTATAATGGAACTTTTGCAAATTACGCAGGCCAAAGCAAGCCGCCATCTTATTTATCTCAAGAATGTTGGTTTAGTAAAAGATAGAAAACAAGCACAGTGGTCTTATTATTCCATGCAAAAAGATAAAAAAGAGAAATTTCTGGACAGCTTAGTTTATGATAAATTGCGAACAATTAAATTATATCAAAAAGATATGGATAATCTGCATAAGTGGATACAGGAAGAAAACAACGTTTGTGATAATTCTATTAAAGGAGTGAGTAATGATGAAAAAAATTGAAATTTTTGAACCGGCAATGTGTTGTTCGACAGGGGTATGCGGTCCTTCCGTGAATCCAGAATTAATCCGGGTGGCAGCAGTTGTTGAAAATTTAAAAAAAGAAGGAATTCATATTATAAGGCATAATTTGTCTTCTGAACCGCAGGCATTTGTACAAAATACAATTATCAATACAGTACTGAATGACAAAGGAATGGAAATACTTCCGGTAACTATGGTGGACGGCGCGATTGTTAAGGAAGGTGGGTATCTTACCAATGCGGAATTTGCGGAATATCTTCAGGTGGGTATTGATATAGTACAATCAAAAACGGATACGGTACAGAATTCCACCTGTAATTGTGGTTCGGACGATTGTTGTTAAGGAGGAATGTGGCTATGAAAATAGCATTATATGATCCGGCGGAAACAGCAGCAACGAAATATCTATTTTTTACAGGCAAAGGTGGTGTGGGAAAAACTTCTATTGCCTGTGCGACTGCGGTATCATTGGCGGATGCAGGGGAAAAGATACTGCTTGTCAGTACGGATCCTGCCTCTAATCTTCAGGATGTATTCGGTATCCCGTTGAATGATGCGGGTGTTGCTATTGCGGATGTCCCACGTTTGNTNGTTGCCAATCTGGATCCGCTGACGGCTGCTGCGGAATACCGGGAATCAGTGATTGGTGCATATCGCGGAAAATTACCGGATTCTGCCATTAAAAATGTAGAAGAGCAGCTATCTGGTTCTTGTACGGTGGAAATTGCAGCATTTAACGCATTTTCTGAATTTTTGACAAATGCGGAAAAAGCAGAAGAATTCGATCATATTATTTTTGATACGGCACCGACTGGACATACGCTCCGCATGCTCCAGCTTCCGTCTGCATGGAGCGGTTTTATCAGCGAAAGCAAACATGGGGCTTCTTGCCTCGGACAACTGTCCGGTTTAGAGGATAAAAAAGAAATGTACAAGAAAGCGGTTCATACGTTGGCAGATAACCGTCTCACTACGATCATCCTTGTTACCAGGCCGGAAACGGCACCGATACGGGAAGCACAGCGGGCTTCTCATGAACTGGAAGCATTAGAAATCCGTAATCAAGTGCTTGTAATAAATGGTCTTTTGGAAACATATGATGCAAATGATACAGTTGAAACCGCTTTATTTAAAAAACAACAAGAGGCATTGCAGGAAATACCCCAGAGTTTAGTAAGACAATCTGTCACGATGGTACCGTTGCGCGCGTATAATATTACTGGGTTGGATAATGTCAGACATCTGCTTTCCTATTCCGGACATACCCCTGTTGTGTCCACTTTACAGCATTCAAATGCGTACACGCTTTCGGATGTAGTAGATGAAATTGAAGCGTCAAATAAAAAAGTAATCTTTACAATGGGGAAAGGCGGAGTCGGAAAGACGACAATCGCAGCGGCTATCGCTCTGGGACTGCATCGTAAAGGGAAAAAGGTGCGTCTTGCTACCACGGATCCGGCTGATCATTTAAACCTTGTCATGGGACAGGAAAAAGATATATCTGTCAGTCATATCAATGAAAAGGGCGAATTGAAGAAATATCAGGAAGAAGTACTTGCGAAAGCACGCCAGACTATGCCGGAGGATGATCTTGAATATGTCAAGGAAGATCTTAGGTCGCCGTGTACACAGGAAATCGCCGTATTTCGTGCATTTGCCGATATTGTTGCAAAGAGTCGGGACGAAATCGTTGTACTGGATACAGCACCGACAGGACATACGATCCTTTTACTGGAATCTACCCAAAATTACAATCAGCAGATAGAAAATTCCGGGGGAGCTGTATCGGATGCAGAAAAAGAATTGCTTCCCAGATTAAAAGATCCCAATGAAACCGAAGTTATTATTGTAACACTTGCAGAAACGACTCCGTTTTATGAAGCAAAGCGATTATTGGATGATCTAAAGCGGGCAGGGCTTGCCGTAAAATGGTGGGTAATCAATGCCAGTTACTCAATGGCAGACACAAAAAGTGATTTTTTGAAGGCAAAAGCCGCAGCTGAATTGCAATGGATCCATGAAGTAGATAACATATCCGATGGTCAATATGCGGTTATTCCATGGAAACCGTTTGAAGTAAAAGGTGAAAAATTGTTGGAATTGTTATAATCTCAATTCTAAATTAAATACTGTATCTATTATTAAACACAAGGATTTGTAGTGAAATAAATTTGATTTATCACATAAACAATATTTTTACGTTGATTTAACAACATGAGGAGAAAATATTATGAAAGATAATGAATTGCGAGAGGTTGTTCGTGAAAAATATGCTAAGGCAATAGTGGGTGCGAATCGTGTATGTTGCGGTGATTCATGCAGCAATGATTCTAAAAATACGATTACGGGCGGGTTATATTCAACAGAGGAGATACAAGGATTGCCGCAAGACATGATAGCTGCTTCTTTTGGTTGCGGCAATCCTACGGCATTAGGTTCCTTGCATGCTGGAGAAACTGTACTTGATTTGGGAAGCGGTGCTGGGCTGGATGTATTGCTTTCTGCACGTCGAATTGGTCCATCCGGTAAAGCATATGGACTTGATATGACAGATGAAATGTTGGCTGAAGCTAACGCTAATAAAAATAAGGCTAATATAGCCAATGCCGAGTTTTTAAAAGGATATATTGAAGAAATTCCTTTGCCGGATGGAGAAATAGATGCTGTTATTTCTAATTGTGTTATTAATTTGTCAGGAGATAAGGATCAAGTTTTTAGAGAAATATATCGAGTTCTCAAGCCGGGAGGACGCATAGCTGTATCTGATATTGTTATTACAAAACCATTACCTGATACTATAAGACGTGATTTATTTTCATGGGCTGGGTGCATATCCGGTGCGTTATTACATACAGAATATGAAAAAAAATTAAAAGAGGCAGGGTTCGAAAACATTGAAGTTCGAACAACTCGAACGTATGATTTAACAGAACTATTTATGCAACAGCGAGTATCATCAAACATAACGAACGAAATTGAAGAATGGAATGGGGCATTGATTAGTGCATTTATTCGTGCAAAAAAACCTGCGCAATCTTTAGTAGAGGGGGCTGATTTCAATATTAAAATTGCTGAACAAAAAGATTTTCCACAAATATATAATTTGTTAGAGCATAGTGGATTACCTGTTAGTGGAGTCAGTGATGATACGGGAAAATATTATATTGCACAAGGTACTTCTATTATGGGAGTATTGGGTTTTGAAATTTACAATGATGTTGCTTTGTTGCGTTCATTGGCCGTTTGTCCTAAGTTTAAAAAATCAGGGATTGCCAGTAAATTAATACAGTATGTTCTAAATATATTGAGGGAACAAAGATGTAAAGGAGTTTACTTATTAACTAATACAGCGGAAACTTATTTAAGTAGATATGATTTTATCTCCATATCGCGTGATGCTGTACCAGTTGATATTTTAGAAACATCTTCTCTGGGAAATATATGTCCTAAAACTAGCACTTGTATGTATTTGAATTTGAGTAAGGAGAAAAAATACGATGGGAATACAAAAAAATAGGTTATCTTTTTTAGATAGATTTCTTACACTGTGGATTTTTATTGCTATGGGATTAGGTGTAACTTGTGGCTATTTATCTCCTAATTTAGCAGAATCATTAAGTGCTTTTAGTACAGGGACAATATCATGGCCCATTGCAATAGGTCTTATCGTTATGATGTATCCACCGCTTGCTAAAGTTAAATATGAAGAAATTGGGAAAGTCATAAAAAATAAAAGAATATTTGTGTTTTCACTTTTTCAGAATTGGATTATAGGTCCTGTTTTAATGTTTATTTTGGCGGTATTATTTTTGGGCGATATGCCCGGATTTGCTATCGGATTAATTGTCATTGGATTGGCAAGGTGTATTGCAATGGTCATTATATGGAATACACTTGCTAATGGGGATAATGAGTATTGTGCGGCGCTGGTAGCACTCAATTCTATTTTCCAAATTTTGTTATATGCGGTGTATATATATTTATTTGTGACACTTATTCCCGCATGGTTGGGCATGTCTTGGGGAGAGCAGAATATTACAATATCAATGATAGATGTAGCTAAAAGTGTGTTAATCTATCTAGGAATCCCGTTCGTTGCAGGATTTTTTACAAGATTTGGACTTATACGAGCAAAAACACAAAAATGGTATGAACAAGTTTTTATACCTACAATTTCACCGTTGGCTTTAATTGCGTTGTTGTATACCATTGTTATTATGTTTATGACCAAAGGTAGTGAAATTATTGATAATCCGATAAATGTTGTTCGTATAGCTATCCCGCTTTTAATTTATTTTGTGATTATGTTTTTTTCTAGTTTTTATATATCATATAAAGCAAATTTTAAATATGAACAAACAGTCACTTTAGCATTTACTGCTGCCAGTAATAATTTTGAATTAGCTATTGCAGTCACTGTGGCTGTGTTTGGTATTGCCTCTGATCAAGCTTTTGCGGCTGTAATTGGACCACTGATTGAAGTACCAGTTATGATTGGTTTAGTGAATGCAGCGACCTATTTAAAACGAAAATATTATAATATAAATGGAATCGAATAATTGAAGAAAAAATAAGAAATACTATTTTAAGATAGGCAATGTTTGACCGTAAGATTTTTTATTGATCAATACATGAGAGCTTAATTGAATAATAAGAGTAGTAAAAAGCTGTTATACTATATACAGTAGAATTATGTAAATACTACTACAAGTAATGAGTTTGCATAGGTCTATGATTCAATGTCTCTTTTCTGGATAGCCGTCACTTGATGCAGTGGCGGCTTTTTAATTGGTAGTGTAAATTTAGTTGTTTTTGTGATATTATCTCTATAAAGAGGCGATATTTTAATGACACGAGAACAAATGGATAATCTCGAAGCTTATGGAAATTTATCAGCAAAAATATTAAAAAACTGTATACGAGAATGTGAACGTATAGGAAAGATTTTCTTGGATGAATATAAAAATAGACAGAGCAAAACTGATCAGAAGTTAATTACAGAAGGTGATGCACTATTTCTTCATTTTTTTAAAGAATGGACAGATTTATTATATGGAGTACAAATTCTTTGTGGTAATAATCTTCATCGTAATGCAATACCTACAGTGAGAACCATGTATGAAGTATTTTTACTAATGAATTATTTAATGGTTGATGAAGATGAAATAAATATTAAAGCAAAATGTTATTCCGTATTTTCTGTTTGGAAAGGAAGAAGAGATATTCAAAGAGGTAATCGGTACGCACAAGATCATCCCGATGTCGTAATAGATGTTTTATATAATACTGAAGCTACTTATGAAAAAGTTAATCGACTTTTTGAACAGTTTTCGTCCAATGTAAGTACAAAATTGATAAAAGACACGATTGAAGAATTAAACAATGCTGCGAAAGATAAATTTTATGGTCCGTGGTATTTTGTTTTTGAATATTTAAAAGATCATAGAATTAAAAGGTACTCCTTGCGACAAATGAGTATTATGTTAAATGAACGGCTAAATGGTGATTTGTTCTTTGATGATAGTCTTATGTTTATGTATGATCAATTATATGATTTTATGCCTCAATATATACATGGGGCGAGTTTTTTAGATATAGTAAATACAGATATTAGTGACAATTTTTTTTCTCCAACATGGTATTCTAAAAATGGGTTTTTATTGATTTCTTTAATACAAGTAATGTTTTTTGAAATAATCACAATAATATCAAGAAAATATTTTTATGGATCAGAAGGAGAATGGAACTCTATTGAAAAATTAGATATATCGGCTCTTGATGAAAAACAACATAAAATTTTACAGAAGATATGTGAATTAGATAAGCAGTTGTCTTAAACTGTTTGTAAATTTAAAATAGTAAGCGGAATGATTGGGGTGATAAGCAGGAAACTGAGGTTACCGGTAAAGATGGCGGTCTCATCAATGTATGTAATATGAGTGATGAGGATGCTGATAAGCGTATTGCGGAATTAGAATCAAAGAAAAAGCATTGATATTTTGATGATTATTGTATATTCATACATTAATATACCTAGTATAACGGGATTGATAACATAAAGTTGTCAGTTCCGTTTTGTGTTTATGCAAAATAATTACAAAGGAGAGTGAATTATGACTAAAAAAAGCGAAATTGAAACAATAATATTTAATACAATGGACGAATTAAAATATATATCTATTGGGAAAATGGATTTAGCTGCGCTTGTAGTTGTCGTAGCATACAGGGCTTATGATAAAGGAAAAGCAGAAGGACTTCATCAAACAAAGATACTGCAAAATTAAAACTCTCTTATTTTAACCATTTTTATTTATATTTCATATAGACAAAATATGGGGGAAAGTATTATATACCTTGTTTAGCGTGCTATAACTTAAAAATTTGATCAAGAGAGATAACCGAGGGAACTGATTGACATTGTTTCATTATAACAGCAGGAGGCAATAGGACATGGATCGTAGTAAAAATGTAGCGGTAATAAAATACTATCTACAACACTATCAAGAGAAGATGACGTATATAGAAAACGTGAAGGCGGATATTGCTGATTATGAAGCCATGCTGTCACTAAATGCGGCACCAAAAATTCCATCTTTATCTTTTGCACCCGGCGGCAATGGTAGTGATCTAAGTCAGCAAGAACAGGAATATTTCAAGAAAGAGAAAATTCCAAACAAGATTGCTGCACTTCGGACAGAACTTGCGGAGAAAGAACCTATCATGAACCGACTAAATCGGTCACTAGAAGCATTGACAGAATCGGATCGAATGATTATTTGCAATAAATATATAAAAGAAATGTCGTGGAAAATGACAGCAGCCTGTGTGAATTGTTCAGAAGGATACTGCCGCAAGCGTAGTGAAAAGGTACTAGAAATATTGGCGGAGATGGTGTTTGGAACAGAAGATATTCCGGTGCAGACAGATTTTTTATTTTAAAGTTGACTTATTTATTGTACGCAGTTATTATTTAATAAATATAATATGAAAATTTATTATTGATAATTTTTTCTTTCGAAGAAAGAATGTGTTTTAATGACTGGAATAGATGAGCATATGTTTGAGATGAAAAAATTAAATGATGCATTAGATCAAAGAATAGCAGAATTAAAAAAAAGACAAGATGATTTGAATAGGGAATATGTAAAATTGTACAATGAAAATAATGGAGTATGTACCCCGGAAATGGAAAAAATAATTTTTGAACTATTAGAAAATGATAAAAGTATTGAAGATGCTTGCAGAAGAATTGATAGTAAGTTCCACTATTTGGGAAACATATTGAAATAGATGGGAAACCATACAATAAAGAATAGCTTGTATTAAATATATTTGTGAATAACTTTTTTCTTGTAGCAGATTCGGACAGATTTATAGCAGAATTGTAGCAGGTTTGGACAAGAAATACATGTTATAATAGTAGTGCAGGAAAATAAGTATAGGCTAGTTAATTGGAAATATTTTATAGATTCTGCGTTTCTCTTATTATTAGGAGGGATATTATATGACATCATATCTAGAAAAGTATTTAAAAATTCGAGTAATTAGTAACAGAGCTTTACATGAAGGTATTTGTAAAGTACATGATTCTAAAATGAATTATATTACATTAGCTGAAAAAACAAAGAAAAAAACAGTATTTAAAGAATATAGGTATAATCTGAAAGATATTAGTGTTATCAGTGTTAGCGATTGTAAATAATATTCTAAGCACTGATTACATAATGATAGTGCAGAAAGTGAGTATTGGGGGGAATTATTCATTTTAATGAACGATATCTTTTATTTTATATTTGTGGTATAGTGTAAATACAAGGGGTGATGATTGAAACCAAACCGATTTCAAACATTTATCGAGTGCGGATATATGAAATAAAACCCTTTAGGAGCTATAACATGTAACGTGATACAGAACGACCTTTTTGAAGGTGGGGACGGATAAACCTTCTACTATAGGAATTAAGAACACTCGCAGCTCGAGTGTTCTTTTATTATATTGTTAATATGTTATATGGTATGAAGGAGGGATTTTTATGATAGATAAAACAAAATTAGAAAAATGCAGATATCATAGATGTGGACATTTTGAATTAGAAAATTACACTGAAAGTGATAAGCATTATGAAGGATTTGTAGATCCTAATAAATTAAATGAAATCTACGATGAAAAATATGAACTAGTTCCTTCCGCGTCGTTTGAGATAGATCAAGAATACATTGATAAGTTTGATAAGTAAAAATTTAACAGCAATGATGTTATGATTCAAGAATTGGAAAAATGTATTTTTATATCAAGATGCAGTAATAAAAATAGGTAGTGTAAAATAGTTTGTGCTTTTGAAAAAAATCTGTAGAATGAAGATATGGAGGTCAAAAGCATGGGACTACTAACGAAAGAACAAATTCGGGAGCTCTATAATGGCTCATTTGTCAAGACAGAAATCTAAAGATTTCATAATGAACCTTAAGCCGTGGCATAATCTAGTAGCATTGCTGGATAGTACAGCGTAGCTGGAGCCTGATAATCAATTGCTGAATGATGCCGTTTAAAATTGTAGGTCTGGATATAATTTTTAATTGCTTGACGCGCCTCTTTGAGGAGAGCGCGCCAAATTCTGTGTAAACTCCATATAGTGGTGCAAAATAATAAGAACGTACGAGTCAGCGGTTATATCGTTGGCTCGTTTTCAATATAACAACAAGGGCATGCCCCTGTCAATCAATTCGGCATCCGATCTGCAAAATACACCGCGAGTTGTGCATGAATCTTGCTCCAATCAGGCCGTCGGCCTGTCCATTTTTTAGTAATATCCATCATGGCTAAATACAGCATTTTGAGCAAACTGTCATCTGTTGGGAATACAGACTTTGCTTTTGTTACTTTTCGCAGCTGCCGGTTAAATCCTTCGATGGCATTGGTAGTATAAATCAGTCGGCGTAATTCTTCTGGATACTTAAAATAAGGACTTAAATTTGCCCAGTTTGACCTCCAAGATAACGTAATGGATGGATATTTAGCATCCCAAGTTTCGGAAAAATGCTCCAGCGCTTCTAACGCTGCCGGTTCATCCACTGCGGCATAAATGGCTTTTAAATCGTGCATCAACGCTTTGATGTCTTTGTACGATACATATTTTGTCGAATTCCGAATTTGATGGATAATACAATTCTGGATTTCTGTTTGTGGATAAACGGCTTCGATGGCTTGGGAAAATCCCGTCAGGTTGTCGGTACACGCAATCAAAATATCGTCTACCCCACGATGTTTGATGCCATTGAGAATGGTCGCCCAGAATTTGGCACTCTCATTTTCACCCACCCACATGCCAAGTACCTCTTTTCGGCCTTCTAGATTGATGCCAATGGCAATATACACTGCTTTCTTGATGATTTGTCCTTCACTGCGGACATGGTAATGAATCGCATCCAAAAATACAACGGCATACAGCGGTTCCAATGGCCGTTGTTGCCATTCTTTGGCAACGGGAAGTATTTTATCCGTAATACGGCTGATGGTGGTATCCGATACCTCTAATCCATANATATTCTGAATANGTGTTTCNATATCACGAGTCGTCATGCCCTTAGCATACATCGATATAATCTTTTCTTCTACGTCGTGGCTGATACTGGTTTGATTCTTTTTCAGGATCACCGGATCAAAATCTCCGTTGCGGTCTCGAGGAACCGCAATGTCCACATTCCCGAAACTGGTACGCAGTGTCTTAGGACTATGCCCATTGCGACTGTTGCTTGTATCCTTGTTCTTGTAGTCATATTTGCTGTACCCTAATTCATCATCCAGTTCAGCATCCAATCCGTTTTCCATAAATTCAGCAATCGTATCTTTGAATAAATTTTGGATATCATCCATGCTGGTGATGTTGCTCATTTGCAACAATTCACGAATTTTGGCACGACGTTCCATTTCTTCTAGACTGCGTTTTCTTTTTACCATAATAAAAACCTCCGTATGATGTAATTTTATTTTACACCACACGAAGGTTTACACAAAATTTGGGATTGTCCCTCTTTGAGATTGCCATACTGAGTCAGCTAAGCTTCCTCATACTTGAAACTTCGGAACCAACGTTCAATCATGATGTTGTCAGCTCAGCGTCTCTTGCCATCCATGCTTTGGCGCACCTTATTTTCCTTTAAAAACTTAATATACTCCTTGCTAGTGAAATCGACTAAAGAAAAGGGATTGCTCCCTTTCCCTCGTCTAAGAACCGTACGTGAGAGTTTCCCGCTCATACGGCTCAAGCAGTTTTCAACCTTTTCCGGCGGCATTTATCCGTTGAATCTTTTGCTTCCTGTCCTTGAAATATCTCTGGTCTAAGAAAGGATTTTTACTAATCTGAAGATTCGGATGTCGGGTGATGTGAATTGTCCGCAGATTGAGTAGCTCATTTTTATCAGTAGAGAATAGCCAAGGCTTGTTTCCTCTACCGTGCCAGTATTTGTTAAGTCTCCACCAACTGGTTTTATTGGGATGACGGTGTTTTGCCCATCTTTGTAACAGTACGTACAAGGTGTTGTTAATATTTGAAAACGTTTTGCTTGCAACTGTGTGTTGGTGATAATTAGTCCAACCTCGTAAAACAAGATTTAGCCGGCGAATCATATCTTCTTGGGCGCTTGCCTTGCTTTCCTTGAGGACAATATCGGATAGTTTCCTTACCACTTGTTTTACAGAATCTTTCGAAGGTTTCACAATAAGCTTTTCCTTATATTTTCGGAAAGTCCAACCAAGAAAATCAAAGCCATTGTTAATGTGAGTGATTGCAGTCTTTTCTTCTGATAGTTGCAGGCCACGAGATTGCAAAAAGTGACTCACCAGAAGCTTTAACTCCTCCGCAATCTCCTTTGAATTGGCGGTTATGATAAAATCATCTGCATAACGTACTAAATTGACCTTTGTTTTTGCTCGATAATGGTTTTCTATATTTCCCCTAGAATTCCGGTGATATTTATCTTGTATAAGTTTTTCCAGGCCATCCAGTGCCATGTTTGCATAAATGCTTGAAATTGCTCCACCCTGTGGAGAACCGGTTTGTGTTGAGAATAAGTTCCCTTGATAAATAAAACCAGCTTTAAGGAACTGACGCATGATTCTTTTATCCATTGGGATATTTGCAATCAGCCATTCGTGATTGATGTTATCGAAACAACCTTTTATATCTCCTTCTACAATCCATTGGGGAGAACATTTTCTTGCCAGAACGCAGAAGATTTGTTCCCCTGCATCTTTGGCGCTCCTTCCTTTGCGAAAGCCGAAGGAAACGGTATCGGCGGTTGTTTCAGCGATGGGCTCAAGCGCAAGGGCATATAGGGTCTGCATTGCCCGGTCATACATGGTTGGAATCCCGAGAGGTCTTTTCTTCTTGCTGTTTTTCTTTTCGATGTAGACTCTTCGGAGTGGTTTTGCCTGATATTGTTTATCGGTCAGTTGCAGCACCGCTTTCATTTTTGAAGCTGATGTAGACCATAGCTTTTTATCTACACCAGATGTTTTCTTACCTTGATTTGTTGTTACTTTTCTCACGGCATACGCCTTTGCTGAGAAAGAGTGGGTTAGTAAGTACTGTAATCTTTTGGCTCTGTTTCTTTCACCACCTGTTGTTGCCTTAGCAATTCGTGATTGTAGTCTATTAACAGCATTTTCAATTTCACACCAATTCATGGAATCCCATTGAAGTGCGAGTGCTTTTGTGTCTTTCAGTTTCTCGGTTTTGCCCGTCGTTGATTTACTGGAATTCATAGATATACAATCCTTCCTGCCGAAAACTACCATGAGATAAGTCAGCACCCTTTCAGGTCAAGGCAAAGATGGAACCTCTATCTGCTTTCATTACAAATTCAGCCTTCGCTTTTTATCTCTTTCTTCTGCCCTCTATGTCGTTTCGTCCCTTGCAGTCAGATACCCCTTTGGGGGACATATAGGGTTTACCAAGTTTCGCCTAATATATAATTGTGAATGCCTTAGGAGCCACCTTTAAACCGGGAGCACATTTTCCATTCGCATTGGCTAGCCAGTGGACCTTTGCACGACTCCATACCTTTTTGGTCAAAGCGTTTCAGCCTTTTCGCTTTTTCCAGCGTAACGATTCCTACAGTGATTCACTTTACGTTCTCCGTAGCATTCTTACTCTAGTAGTTGTTCCGATTTAGGCTATCAGAACTTCCTCATTGTCTCGTGAGCTTTCTAACCAAGACGTTACCATCCAAGCTAGTCACGATAGAGTTACCCCGAATGGATAGGGTAGCATAATAGCAATATATTAAACGACTTCTTGTCGCACCTGGCAACCCTGATCTGAGTTTAAAATTAGCGGTTTCGCAACTTTAAATGCTCTTTTGAGCGCATGGGTGACCATTCTGGTGTCTAATGTGTCATCTACTTCCCAGCCAACAATGCATCGGCTATACCAGTCGATGACAGCGGTTAAATAAAGGAATCCTCGTTTGATGGGAATATAGGTGATGTCAATTGACCATGCTTGATTTGGCCGAGTTATTACAGTATTCCGCAGCAAATACGGGCATACCTTCGCCTGTTGCATACGTTTGGACAGATTTATCTTTGGATATATCGCGTCCATACCCATTTCCGTCATATACCGACGTGCTTTCCTGCGGCCGACCAAGTAACCGAGGCTTTTGAGTTGGGAGGACATTTGACGTGCCCCCCAAGCGGGATTATCCGTATGAATACGATCTATGACAGCTTTACAGGCAAGCTCTTCTGATGAAATAGGTGTGCCTTGGTAGTAGATGCTGGTACGATTTACTTCAAGTAATTCAGCGCCTTTCTGTGCGGGAAGTTCTTTAGTCATCAAAAGGTTTCGGACTAAATTTACTTTCGTAGCCAGGTCCAAGCAGTTCTGTAGATTTTTTTTTCAACCAGTCCACCTGCATGGTGAGTTGGCCAACCTTTTTAGCATATGCTTCTTTCTCTTTGCGTTCCTCATCTAGTTTTTCTCTGATATGCTCCTCTCGGGAATCATCGAATACAACAGAGGCTTTATCGAGAAATTCTTTTTTCCAGTTTCGCAAAAGATTTGGTTGTATGCTATTTTCGATAGCTATTGCATGGAGATCTTTCTCGCCCTTGAGCAGTTCGAGAACTAGATCCGATTTGAATTTTGCTGTGAAATGTCTTCTTTTCCGGGACATAAATGAACCTTCTTTCAAGTGTTATCTACAGTATATCAGGTTCATTATAAACGGGCTCCCAAAATGTCTTAATTTATGAGACCATTATAATCCTGATGATATTGCTAAACTTTTAAATTGTTTAATTATGTCGGCGAACTGTCCGTTTTCCCCTCGCGATACAGTGGCTGAAATTGTTGGAGATTTGATTTCAGCTCGAGCAGATGAAACAAGTGTAAGATTAATTATTGATAGTCTGGCAAGACTTGGTTTAGAAAGTGCACCGGAATTAAGAAATAGTATTTTAACGAGTAATTCAAGTGTAATACTAAATTCATAAAAGAATGAAACCGGAAGATTTATTTCTTATAATATAGTAATAACTGCAATAAATAAAATTGATAAAATATGTAAAGAGTTCTTAACCGAGGTACCATTGGACCAAGTTGAGGTGTAGAATTATATGAATATCATGCACATTATGTGTATGTAGGTAAGAAATTATTACTTTGTAGCTGAAAAGAGAATGAACGCTATTAAATAATCCAACCCCCTGTTTGATTATTCAGGGGGTTATTTTTGTGCGCTATATATTTATGAAGCACTTTGTATATTTGAGAAAATTATCATTTTTAGGCCGATGCAGAAAAATGACGATTGGGGTAGAAGGTCGGGAAAAATCCGAAAAATAAGAAAAATAAAAACGCACCATCAAGTCTGACAAACAGCTTAATAATGCGCTTTATGAATGGCGGAGCGGGTGGGATTCGAACCCACGGACCCTTTCGGATCAACTGATTTCGAGTCAGCCCCGTTATGACCACTTCGATACCGCTCCAAGAGTCAACATAAAAATTTTATCATAGTTACTGTCCTTCGTCAATAAAAAGATAACATAAAAGTTTATTTGACTTTTTCTACAGTTTAATTATAATGAGAGAGTATAGAAAACTATTTTAATGCAAATAGTTTTATTATGAGAATAAAGGAGTTATTACATGTTTGAGCAATTTTATATTTCTATGCAGCAGGACATTAAATTGTTTGTTTTTTTTCCTGTTCTTTGTGCTGTTTTTCGCGGGATATTTATTTATACATATAAACCATATTCTTTAAAAGGAAAGTGGAAGGTAGTAAAAGAATGTTTTCGCTTTGGTTTTTGGTGGGGCATGGATTTTAATGCCTATGTATTTTTATTTTCCTTACTGCTGATAACGCTTCCGGGGTTAGTATTCCCCTATTGGCATAGCCATGCAAACTTCGTTCGTTTAATGGGCGGAACTATATACGCTGCGATATTGTATGCAGCTTTTGTGGGAAAAATGATTTTTTATTTTCAGTTCCATGATACATTTAATGGATTGGTTTTATTGGGACGCAAGGCTAATAAACGCAATTTAATAGATGTCTTTTTAAACCAATATCATGGCTGGACTGCTATTTTAGGAGCAATTCCGTATACCTTTGCATGCTGGATTATTTTAACGCTGCTGATTAGATTTCCTTCCGTGGCATATCCTCATTTTTCTTTGCCTGTGGTGTCATATGGTTTTAATGTACTTATTGTGTTGGTGGTAGGTCTGGGCTTTTATTTTTTTCGATATGGCGGGACTTTGATTCATGATGATAAACCGGAATGGGATACTATCCCGGATATCGTGAAAAACGATGTATTTCTTTCCAAGGCGGCAATGGACGATTTAGTTGCGTTGGAATATTTGGCAGAACATCCAATGAATGATTCTTTAAAGCACACAGATGAAGAGGATATGCAGTCTTTTGAAACGGCAGCCAAAGAAATAGGTGCAGCTCTTCCTATCCAAAAAAATCCGGTATATATGAGCAGACGAATAGCTAAAGGATCAATGATTAAGCCGCCATCTCACATTTTTCTTATTGTGGGAGAAAGTTACGGGCAAAACTATGTAGATCCGTTTTTACAATCACTTCATGTTGCGGACGGAATAAAATCTTTAATGAATGATCCTTCCGCAGCCGTAATATCTAATTTTCTTTCCGCAGGTATTATCTCCAGACCTTCGATCGTGAGTCTTATGTCGGGGATATTTGATGCAGGGCTGGAGCTGAATGAACGGGAGGCTTTTTGGCGGGGAACGGTACCGACGTCGTTGCCGGTGCAGCTTAGAAAACTGGGATATCATTCCTCCTATTGGTATGGCGGTAGTTTGGCACATGGAAATTTTCAGCATTTTTGCCCGGCGTGCGGTTTTGACCGGGCCATGGCTGCGACAGATTTTTGCGGTCCGAACGCGCCGATGAGCTGGGTGGGTGTGTATGATGGTGTTTTTCTTGATAAAACCGCAGAATTGATTGAACAGGATAATGTTCATCCGTTGCAGTTTCATTTTGTATACACTACGTCCAACCATGGCCCGTACAAGATGAATTTAGGAGAACTGGGCTTTGATACAGAACGCATTATGCCGGATGCTCCTGATGATGTGAAGCATAATAAGGGTATACAATCTGTGTTGGGAACCTTCTGGTACTCTGATCAGGCTATCAGCAACTTTATAGAGCGGATGAAACGGTGCTATAAGGACAGCTTATTCATTTTCACGGGGGATCACGGCGGTTCTTGCGGCGAATTGCAGCATACATCGCTTATGCAGCGGACATATACGTTCAGAGAACTGCACTGTCCGGTGTTTATGATGCAGCATCCTGATATTACACAGAATATTTTGGCGGGTAATATGATTGGCGGGCATATGAATATTATGCCTACGATTATGGAATTGATAGGACCGGCAGGGTTTGAATATTATTCATTAGTACCGCCGCTTACGGAGAAGCTTTCGCGTGTGGTTACACCATATCATTGGCTGACAGCTGAAGCAATCGGTGATTATAGTGATAATTATTATCAGATGCTTGCGGCGATATCGGGTGAACAAGTAAATACGGGAAATACTCCGTATATACATATTTCTGAAGCAGAACGGAATTTATCGGCTTATTTATTGCGTCATCCGGAATTATTGAAAGAGGCAGGGCGACCCTCTGTTTCGTCATTGACTTTTTCGGACAAGTTTGCTAAGATGGTCCATATGAGCGATGCAGGAGAGTAGTAGGCATATAAAAGCGAAACAGGAATAGTGCGAGCCTGTTGTGTGCTGAAGGCGCTTCGAAGGCTCCGGCAGGAAGTTCCGGATAGGAATGCGTAAAAGCCGAAAGAATGAAGTGGGTCTTACCGACCAATCAGGGTGGAACCGCGGGTAAGTGTGTACTCGTCCCTGTAACATTTATTAATGTTACAGGGATTTTTTGTATTTTAGGAGGGAAAACAGATGAATTTTCAGGAAATGATTTTTGCATTGAAACACTTTTGGTCTTCCCAAGGCTGCATTATTCAAGAACCGTATGATGTAGAAAAGGGAGCGGGTACGATGAATCCTGCAACTTTTTTGCGTACTTTGGGACCGGAACCTTGGCATGTGGCATATGTAGAGCCATCACGCCGGCCAGCTGACGGACGTTATGGCGATAATCCGAATCGATTGTATCAACATCATCAGTTCCAAGTTATTTGCAAGCCATCGCCTGATAATATCCAAGAACTTTATTTGGAAAGTTTGGCAAAACTTGGCATTAAAGCAGAAGAACATGATATCCGCTTTGTCGAAGATAATTGGGAATCACCGACATTAGGTGCATGGGGGCTGGGTTGGGAAGTATGGCTGGATGGCATGGAAATTACACAGTTTACATATTTTCAGCAAGTTGGCGGTATTGATGTCAAGCCTGTTTCTTCAGAAATAACATATGGCATGGAACGGCTGGCCATGTATATACAGCAAAAAGATAATGTATATGATTTGGAATGGACGGAAGGCATTACATATGGAGATATTTTTCATCAAAATGAAGTGGAACAATCTACCTATGCATTCCAGATTAGTGATGCAAAACTTTTGTTTCATTTATTTGATTTATATGAAACAGAAGCTATGCGTATTATTAAATCGGGATTTGTTCTTCCAGCCTATGATTATGCTTTAAAATGTTCCCATGCTTTTAATCTCCTTGATGCACGCGGTGCAATTAGTGTCAGTGAACGGGCTGCTTTTATAGGACGTGTTCGTAATTTGGCGCGTGCTTGTGCCAAAGGATATTTGGAACAACGAGAAAAATTGGGATTTCCTATGTTAAAGGAGGATAAGTAAATGAGCAAAGATGTATTGCTGGAAATAGGCACGGAAGAAATACCAGCTCACTATATGCCAAATGTGTTATTGCAGATCAAGGAACTGGCTGGTGAAAAATTTGCAGAAGCGAATATTTCCTGTGGAACTATATGTTCCCTGGGGACGCCTCGCCGTATCGTTCTTTGTATCAGCGAAGTTGCAGATAAGCAAAAAGATATTTTTTCAAAAAATAAAGGACCTTCTGTTAAAATTGCGTTTGATGCTGCGGGGAATCCCACCAAAGCAGCCTTGGGATTTGCTCGCGGTCAGAAAATAAATGTAGAAGATTTGGTCGTTGAAAATGGATATGTATATGCTAACGTGACCTGTGCCGGAGTTCCCACTCAAGGATTACTTCCGGATATTTTAAAAAATATTATCCTATCCTTGAACTTCCCTAAAAGCATGATTTGGGGGAATGAAGATGTTCGTTTTGTCCGCCCTATCCGATGGATGGTAGCACTGTTAGATACAGATGTGATACCTTTTGAAATTGCGCATGTACATACCGGGAATCGAAGCCGCGGACATCGCTTTTTAAGTGATGGAGATTTTTTGATTTCTTCCATGAAAGAGTATAGAAAAATCATGAAAGAACATTTCGTTATTGTTGATCCTGAGGAACGGAAACAGATGATTCTGTCAGGATTGCAGAAATTGGCAGAAGAAAAAGGCGGGACAATCATAATGGATAAAGACCTGCTCGAAGAAGTCATGTATCTAGTTGAATATCCAACCGCGTTATGCGGCAATTTTGACGAAGCATTTCTGCAATTACCGGAAGCGGCTATCATTACACCGATGAAAGACCATCAACGGTATTTTCCCATGAAAGATAAAGATGGGAAATTAATGAATATGTTTCTTACTGTACGGAATGGTAATGCATATCATTTAGAAACCGTTCAACACGGGAACGAACGTGTACTTCGTGCACGTCTGGATGATGCAAAATTCTTTTTTGATGAAGATCGGAAAACAAAATTGATTGATCGTGTTGAAGATTTGAAGAAAATTGTTTTTCAGGATGGATTGGGAACACTTTATGATAAAGCAAAACGCCTGGAAGCAATTACTGTCTTTTTGAAGGATACACTTTCTATCGTTGAGATAGAAGATACTTTATTAGTGAGAGCAGCTCAATTAGCTAAAACGGATCTTTTAACGCAAATGGTGGCAGAGTTTACAGAATTGCAAGGTATTATGGGAATGGAATATGCCCGCATTGATGGCGAAAAGGAAGCAGTTGCCTTAGCAATAAATGAACAATATTTGCCGCGTTTTGCCGGTGATGAATTGCCGCAAACGGTGATGGGTAAAATTTTGGGTCTTGCTGATAAATTTGATACTATTGCCGGCTCCTTTAGTTTGGGCCTCATTCCTACAGGATCGCAGGACCCATTTGCACTGCGTCGTCAGACTATTGGCATTTTGAACATCCTTATGGAAGCTCATTGGAAACTGGACTGCAGCGAAGTGTTTCGTTTTATCTTAAATCTTTTAGGTGTTCCGGCAGAAAAACAAAAGAAAATCGTAGAACAACTCAATGCGTATTTTCGTTTGCGTCTGAAAAATATTTTCCAAGAGAGAGGAATGGATTATCATATCATTGATTGTGTCCTTTGTGCAGATACGCTGGATGCTTCGGAGGCAGAACAGCGGGCACAAGCGCTGACGAATGCTGACATCATGAGCCAGACTGATATATTACAGGCTTTTACTCGTGTGGAAAACATGATTAAAGATACGAAAATTACAGATGTAAAACCAGAATTGTTTGAAACGGCGGAAGAAAAGAAACTGTATCAAACCTGCGAGTATATGCAGTCTAAACTGTCTGCATTATATGCTGGCTATGATTATGATGGTGTTATTGCTGTTTTGCAGGAAGGAGTGGCGGCTATTAACGAATTTCTTGATCATGTACTTGTCATGCATAAACAGGAAGAAGTTAAGAATAATCGCCTTTATCTTCTGGCATTGACATTCAGCCTTATTAGTCCGCTGGGAGATATAAAGAAACTATCTTAACTTTTTGTAATATTTTTGTGACTTTTTTTAATAGTATAATGTGATGTAATATGGTATAGTAAATGTACAATTTTAATTGAAAGGAAGGGATTAAAATGAAAAAAATAGTATTGTTGATCGCGGCTATTACAATGCTGATTATGTCAGCTTCTTTTGCTGCCGATAATACAACGGATATTAACGGAGCTGATAATGACGATATTAATACAGTAGAGGTATTGAAAACGAATGATGCCAACTACTACCGGTATGAAAATTCACGTTTTCAATATGCTGTTGATATACCCGTGACCGCTACTGAAGCGATTCCTTCAACAAACGGTGATGGATGTAATTTTATTGATCCTGCGGATGGGGCAACATATACCGTATATGGGGCGGAGAATACAATGCATTTTACCCTGCAGAATCTTTATAATGTGGATATGGGTATCATTAATTTCCCGAAACTTACGAATAAATCCATGGGAAAGAATTATTATGCTATTGCTTGGGAAAAAGATAATATGAGTTATTATAAAAAAGTGGTTTTAAATAAAGACACCTATGCTTCCTTTGGCATTGCCTACCCATTGTCTAAAAAAGAAAAGTATAAAGCGATTATTGCCCATATGGATAAGTCTTTTGTACCGGTAAATGCGCAAACTGCAGCGAAATAAAAGAAGTAAGGTATTGCCAACAAGTAAATTATGTGATAAAATAACTCTGTTAATCTAGACAGTCCTCTGTCCGCTTCGCGATGTGCCATGTTTGTGATGGTGCCGCAGGGCACGAATGTCTCAAGGAGGAAAATATAAATGAACATTATCAGTGTGCTTGAACAAGAACAACTTCGCAGTGACATTCCTGATTTTCGCCCCGGTGATACCGTAAAGGTACATGTAAAGGTCGTAGAAGGCAATAGGGAACGTATTCAGATTTTTGAAGGTCTTGTTATCGGCCGTCAAAATGGCGGTGTCCGTGAAACATTCACGGTTCGTCGTATTTCGTATGGCATAGGAGTGGAACGTACTTTCTTGGTACATTCACCTCGTTTGGCAAGAATTGAAGTTGTTCGCCGCGGTATTGTCCGTCGTGCAAAATTGCATTATTTGCGCGGTCTCACAGGCAAAGCTGCACGTATTCGCGAAAAACGGTCCTAGTAGTAAAGAACACAAACAAGAGTTGGATTATTCCAACTCTTGTTTTTTTTTTGTGCCCGGTATGAACGCAGTCTAACGGATGAAAGTCCCAATGGGTGACATCCTACTCGATTGGTTTAACTAGGTTCATTTTTTTTTTGAATAGGATAGACCTCTATGTTATAATAGTCACTAGAGTATATATTTAACCATTAACTAATTTTAATATGAGGTGAGTACATTGGCAGAAAAACATATTTTTGTTACAGGCCATAAGAGCCCGGATACAGATTCTATCTGTTCTTCCATTGCATATGCGAAATTGAAACAACTGATGAATGTAGATGCGGTGGCTATTCGTGCCGGTGAAATAAACAAGGAAACTGAATTTGCATTGAATTATTTTAAGGTTGCGCCCCAGCCGCTAGTGAAAAATTTTTATATTACAGTTGCCGATGCAGCAGATACAACGATTGCAGCATTATCTTTGAGCTCCAGTTTGAAAGATGCGGCTAAGTGGTTTTCTGTTAATCTTCTCGAATTTGCCCCGGTCGTGGATAATGGCAAGTTTGTTGGTATCATTGATAAAGCGAGTTTTGCCGATGAATTTATCAAAAATCTTCTTGGGCAGGAATTGACGACGATTAAAGAACTGGTTCATGATCCTGAAATTTTTTATAAAACCACGGACTTTGCTCATGATGTAAAATCAGATGGGACGTATGTTGTTATAAAAGAAGGCAAATATTATGGATTAATTTGTACGGCATGCATTGAACATACGGAAAAACAACAAGTAATTCTTGTTGATCATAATGAAAAGAAACAAATTATTGATGGCATTGATGAAGCCGAAGTAATTGAAAACATTGATCATCACCGTATTGGCGGTGGTATTGCTACAGATGGTCCCATTTTTGTCCTTTTTAAGCCAGTCGGCTGTACTAGTACTATTGTAACACAGCTATATGAGTTGTATCACAAGGAAATCCCTAAAGATATAGCGGGCTTGCTGTTGTCTGCGATTATTTCTGATACAGTGTTGTTCCGTTCTCCTACATGCACGGATGAAGATAAAGCTGCTTGTGAAAAACTTGCGGCAATTGCCGGAGTGGATATACAGCAGTATGGTTTGAGCATGCTTAAAGCCGGTGCGAATGTGTCTGATTTATCACCAGACGAAATTGCCCATAATGATATGAAGGAATTTTCGGAAAAAGACCAAGTTATTTCTATATCTCAAGTTCAGGTTATGGACACGAAAGACTTGCTTGATCAAAAAGAAGTCTTGCTGAATGCATTGGAAAAAATGCGTACAGGAGCTGATTATGCGGCATCCTTATTAATGATTACCAGTATTATTGATGAATCGACAAATCTTATTTTTGCGGGTAATTTTGAAGATGTTATCCATAAGTCGTTTGCCAAGGATATCCTTGATAAAGAAGTGTATCTTCCTAATGTAATGAGCCGTAAAAAACAAATTGTACCGCCCATTTTAGCGGCTATTAAAGACTTACGCTGATTTTTAGTAAATAATTGCCAAGGCCCTCATCCTGATGGTGGTGTGGGCCTTGGTTCGTGTTTAAGGAGTTTTCATGAATCCGATTTATGATACATTAAATGAAAAACAAATAGAAGCGGTAAAACATACGGAAGGTCCTTTGCTGATCATGGCTGGAGCTGGTTCCGGAAAAACCAAGGTACTTACCTGCCGTATTGCTCATCTTTTGGAAAAAGGTGTTGCGCCGTATTGTATTTTAGCAATTACCTTTACCAATAAGGCAGCTAAAGAAATGCAGGAACGAGTACGCAATCTTGTAGGTGCTGAAGCAGAACGAATTTGGCTCAGTACTTTTCATTCTTTTTGTGCTAAGCTGCTGCGTTTTGAAATTGATGGATTTGATGGATACAGCCGTAATTTTACAATATACGATGCATCGGATCAACTGGTTCTTGTAAAAGATTGTTTAAAAGAAATTAATTTGGATGACAAGCAATTTCCGCCCCGTTCCGTTTTGTCGACGATATCGGGAGCGAAAAATCGACTTCTGCAGGCGGCTGAATATGCGAAACAGGCGGGAGACTTTTATGAACAAAAAGTTTCTGATGTATATACATTATATGAAAAAAAATTAAAAGATAATAATGCAATGGATTTTGATGATTTGCTTCTTTTAGCGGTTAAACTGTTGCAGACGAACCGGGATGTGAGGGAAAAGTATCAAAATCGATTTCAATATATTTTGGTAGATGAATATCAAGATACAAATCATGCACAATATTTACTGACACGCATATTGGCGGCAAAATGGCAGAATATATGTGTTGTCGGTGATGCGGATCAGAGTATCTATGCCTGGCGTGGTGCAGATATACAGAATATTATAGAATTTGGAAAAGATTATCCTCAGGCAGCGCAAATTAAACTGGAACAGAATTATCGTTCTACGAAAACAATTCTAGAAGCAGCAAATGCGGTTATCGAACACAATAAAAGCCGGCCAAAAAAAGAATTATGGACTTGTAATCCTGACGGTCATAAAATCATTCATTATCATGCGCAAACAGAGCATGATGAAGCCGACTATATTGGAGGGATAATATACAATCGTCATGAAATCGGACACGAACCATATGGACATATGGCCGTTCTTTTCCGCACGAATTCCCAGTCTCGTACATTGGAAGAAGCATTAATGCATTATGGTATTCCGTATACGATGGTGGGAGGAACAAAATTTTATGACCGCAAAGAAATAAAAGATATTATTGCATATTTGCGCGTTTTATATAATCCCGACGACAGTTTGAGTCTTATGCGCATTATCAATGTTCCCAAGCGCAGTCTGGGAGCAACGACACTGGAACATTTGGCGGAGTATGCTGAAAAAAATGAGATTTCTATTTTTGAGGCCTTGTCTTCTTCAGAAGAACTGCCGGTAACAAAGCGGGCAAAAGAATCATTGGAAAGTTTTGCCGTGCTTATTTTTGATTTGCTGAACCACACGAGCGAATGGGATGTGATGACTCTTATTGAAGAAGTTATCCGGCAAAGTGGGTATGGTGCAATGATTGATGCAGAGGCAGCGCATGATCCAAAAGGAGAAAGTCGTAAAGAAAATTTAGGAGAATTCTTATCGGTTGCTAGGGATTTTATGAATTCCAATCCACAAGGGACATTACAAGATTTTTTAGAAAATATTGCATTAGTTAATGATGTTGATGAATTTGAAAATTCAGAATCCAAGGTTACTTTGATGACACTTCATGCTGCAAAGGGATTGGAATTTCCCATAGTGTTTCTGGCAGGCATGGATGAAGGATTGTTTCCTCACAGTCGAACTCTTATGGATCCGGGACAAATTGAAGAGGAACGGCGGTTATGTTATGTAGGGATTACGCGTGCGGAACAGCAATTATATCTGACGAATGCTTCAACTCGTACGATATATGGGCATATTTCGGCATATCTTCCCAGTCGTTTTCTCCGTGAGATACCGGAAGATCTTATGGAAGAATACAAAAGGCGTGTCAAAATGCCTGAAACGTCGTCACGAGTACCGGCACGGCAGCGGATATCTATTCTGTCGCAGCCTGTGAATTCAGCTCTTCCTGAAAAACATGAAGTAGATGATTCATGGAAAGCGGGGGACAATGTACGGCATAAAATTTGGGGTATTGGGAAGATTCTTGAAGTTATGGGAGAAGGATCAAATATGCAGATGAAAATTGAGTTTCCTACGAAAGGAGTTCGGCAGGTTGTTGTGAAATATGCACCTATCGAAAGGGAATAGGAGGTATATAGCATGGATAATACATCGGATTTGTATCAGGAACTGCAAAAATTGCGGAAACTGCTTGAGTATCATAGTTACCGGTATTATACGAAAGATAAGCCGGAAATCAGTGATTATGAATATGATATGCAGTATCGTCGTCTTGAAGATATTGAAAAAGAACATCCGGAATGGATTACGCCTGATTCACCAACACAGCGGGTTGGCTCCAAAATATCAGGAGGCTTTGCCAAATATACACATGATCGTCCTATGCTTAGTTTAGGTGATGTTTTCAACGATCATGAATTGATGGAGTTTGATCAGCGTATACGAAATGATTTGGTTGATGAAAAACTGGAATATATTGTAGAACTGAAAATTGATGGATTGGCAGTCAATCTTATATATGAAAAAGGAAAATTTGTCCGGGGTGTGACACGGGGAGATGGCAGAGTGGGAGAGGATATTACAAATAATGTCCGTACCATTAGAACGATTCCGCTTCATATTGATAGCGACTCCGAGCATATAGAAGTACGCGGGGAAGTGTACATGCCTGTTGATTCTTTTGAACAATTGAATGAGCAGAGGATAGAAGACGAACTTGAACCATTTGCAAATCCTCGAAATGCTGCGGCAGGTTCTTTGCGTCAACTGGATCCGAACATTACAGCCCGGCGAAAGTTAGCATTTTTTGCTTATGCGCTGGGAGGTAACGTAGGATTAATGATACAGAGTCAGGAAGAATTATTGCAGCGGCTTAAGGAGTTTCATTTCCACGTTAATCCTGAATATAGAAAATTTGCAGATATGTCCGATGTTATTCAATTTATTCATAGTTGGGATGAACGACGCCGGGATTTACCGTATGCTACGGATGGAATGGTAGTTAAAGTAAATTCTTTTTCGCAGCAGGAACGTCTGGGCAATACTGTTAAAATTCCACGTTGGGCGATAGCTTATAAATTCCCGCCGGAAAGAGCCGAAACTAAAGTCCTTGATATATCAGTTTCCTTGGGACGGACCGGAGTACTTACTCCGGCGGCTGATTTGGCACCGGTGCGCTTGGCGGGTACGGTAGTCAAACGAGCTACGCTGCATAATGAAGATTATATTAAAGAAAAAGACATTCGTATCGGGGATACTGTTATTATACAAAAAGCAGGAGAAATTATTCCGGAAGTTGTAAAACCAATAGTAGAGGTCCGGCAGGGAACCGAAAAGATATTTACTATGCCCACGGTCTGTCCTAGCTGCGGCGGGACGGTTGTTCGCCGGGAAGGAGAAGCAGCGGTACGGTGTATAAATCCCGATTGTCCCGCTGTACTCGTGGAACGAGTGGCACATTTTGTGTCCCGTGATGCCATGAATATCGATGGACTGGGAGATGCTATCGTCAGCCAGCTTTTGGATCGTCATATGATTCATACGGTAGCAGATCTGTATGACTTAACAAAAGAAAACCTGCTAAGTTTGGATGGATTTGCTGATAAATCGGCAGAAAATTTGTTAAGAGCAATTGATGATAGTCGTACAGTAGGATTAGCACGTGTTATTTTTGCTTTGGGGATACGGTTTGTGGGAGCGAAAGTTGGACGTATCTTGGCCGAATATTTCGGCTCTATGTCGGCTATTATGCGTGCTTCGGCAGAAGAGCTTACCGCTATTGATGAGGTAGGCCCGAGAATTGCCAATAGTCTTATTTCTTATTTTTCTGATTCAAAACATCGGGATTTAATACAAAAACTTGCTGCTCATGGAATTGTTATGACAGCAGAAAAGAAAAAACTTATCAATACTTCTTTTGATGGAGAAATCGTTGTTCTTACGGGAAAATTAGTAAATATGACTCGGCAAGAAGGGCAAAAAGCGGTTGAAGATAGAGGCGGCAAGGTCACATCATCTGTAACAAAGAAAACGACATTGGTAGTAGTCGGAAGCGAACCGGGAAGTAAGTTTGATAGGGCAAATCAACTGGGAATTCGTGTTATAGATGAAGAAGAGTTCTGTCAATGGTTGGAAAGAGAATAAAAAAAATGGTATAATAATTTATTGTAAAGTTATAGATAAAATATTTTCAACAAGGGGTGTCCATATGAAAATCAGTGCAGAGGAAATAAAAAAAATCGCACTATTGTCCCGATTGGAAATCCAGGATAATCAAATTGATTCCGTTGGGAAACAGTTAAATGACATTTTAACGTACATGGATTTAATCAGCCAAGTCGACATAAGCGATGTGGAACCGACAGGACATGCTGTATCTATGCGCAATGTTATGCGTGAAGATGTGCCTCAACCGTCTTTGGCGAATGAAAAAGCACTGCAGAATGCACCGGAACAAGAAAACGGTTATTTTAAAGTTCCCAAGGTTATTCAGGATTAGGAGGCATATGGTGGAAGCGTCGACAATACATGTATTACATGAAAAATTAGTTACTGGTGAAATTACATCTGTTGAGCTAACAAAGAGGTATCTTGCTCACAAAGATGCTGTTGAGCCTCAAGTTCAAGCTTTCTTGTCAGATAATCGTGAATATGCGCTGGAAGCAGCCGCAGCAGTTGACAAGAAAATAGCTGCAGGAGAGAGTATTTCGGATTTAGCCGGTATCCCGGGGGCTATAAAAGATAATATATGCATCAAAGGGCAAAATGCTACCTGTGCCTCGCGTATGCTGGAAAATTTTAAATCGCCATATAATGCGACTGTTATTGAAAAATTGATGAATGCCGATTATGTAAGTCTTGGCAAAACGAATATGGATGAATTTGCCATGGGCAGTTCTACCGAAAATTCTGCCTTTCAAATAACACACAATCCTTGGAATCTGGACTGCGTTCCGGGGGGGTCTTCCGGAGGATCTGCCGCTGCTGTCGCTTCGGGAGAAGCTGTATGGGCCTTGGGATCTGACACGGGAGGCTCTATTCGCCAGCCTGCATCGTATTGTGGGTTAGTTGGCATGAAACCTACTTATGGGTTGATTTCCCGATACGGTTTGATTGCATTTGCTTCATCCCTGGATCAAATCGGGCCTATTACAACGGATGTTACGGATTGTGCTATTGTGCTGAATGCGATTGCTGGACATGACAGTAAAGATTCTACCTCTATTTTCCAGGAAAAAAAGGATTATAAAAAAGCGCTGGTTAATGATGTTAAAGGTCTGAAAATTGGTATTCCTGAAGAATACTTTGCTGAAGGGCTTGATCCTGAGTGCAGAAAAGCTTTGGAAGAAGCGATTGCTACGTATCAGAAACTAGGTGCTGAGATAATTTCGGTCAAAATGCCTCATATGAAATATGGATTGGCAGCGTATTACATTATTGCTCCCGCTGAAGCCAGCTCCAATTTAGCGCGGTTTGATGGGGTAGGATTTGGGTTGCGCATTCCGGGGACTGATATAGTAGATATGTATAAGAAGACTCGTTCTGCAGGATTTGGCGCTGAAGTAAAACGCCGTATTCTGCTTGGCACGTATGTTCTTAGTTCGGGATATTATGATGCATATTATCTGCGGGCTATGAAAGTACGTACGCTGGTAAAAAGTGATTATGACGAGGCTTTAAAGAAAGTTGATGTGCTTTTGACCCCGACAGTACCGGATACGGCCTTTAAAATTGGGCAGAATACGGATGATCCCTTAGCGATGTACTTAGGCGATATCTGTACGGTTACATTAAATTTGACGGGGCTTCCCGGTATGAATATTTGTTGTGGATATAAGGATGGACTGCCTATCGGTATGCAGCTTATTGCCAAAGCTCTTGATGAAGAAACACTGCTGCGGACTGCCTACACGTTTGAACAAAATCGTACCGATTTGAAAAAGCAGCCGCCTATGAGGGAGGTTGAATTATAATGAAATACGAATCCGTCATTGGGCTGGAGGTCCATTGTGAATTAAAGACGAAAACAAAGATTTTTTGCGGCTGCAGTACAGAATTCGGCGCCGAACCCAATACGCATGTATGTCCCGTATGTTTGGGACTTCCCGGCGTATTGCCGGTTTTGAATAAGGAAGTGCTGCATTTTGCCATTAAAGCAGGATTGGCATTGCATTGTGATATTTTACCATACAGTAAATTTGATCGTAAAAATTACTATTATCCTGATTTGCCGAAAAATTTTCAAACCTCTCAGTATGATTTGCCAATTTGTTTAAATGGGTATGTGGATATAGAAGTCGGCGGTGAAACACGGCGAATCCGGCTGACTCGTATCCATATGGAAGAGGATGCCGGCAAGCTTGTCCATAATGGCGTCTCCATTGATACCTCCGATACGACATATGTTGATTATAACCGTACAGGTGTGCCTTTGCTGGAAATCGTATCGGAACCGGATATCCGCAGTGGTGAAGAAGCTAAAGCGTATTTGGAAAAATTACGGTCTATATTACAGTACCTTGATGTATCAGATTGTCGCATGGAAGAAGGAAGTATGCGCTGCGATGCTAATATTTCCGTACGTCCGGTCGGAACTGCTGAATTAGGCACAAAGGCTGAATTGAAAAATATTAATTCTTTCAGCGGCGTTCAAAAAGGCATTGAATTTGAGGCAGTTCGCCAGGCCGAACTGATTGAAGATGGGGGAACCGTTATTCAGGAAACCCGCGGCTGGGACGAAAATAAAGAGATTACAGTTACCCAGCGTGTCAAGGAAGGAACAAATGATTATCGATTTTTTCCCGAACCGGATTTGATTCCTATAGAGGTATCTCCGGAATGGATTGAGGAAATTCGCAAAGAAATCCCGGAAATGCCGGATGCGAGATGCAAGCGTTTTACTGAAGAGTTGGGATTGCCTGAATATGATGCGAATCTTCTTACACTAGATAAACAGACGGCAGATTACTTTGAAGCGGTAGTGGCTGCCGGTATTGATGTTAAAACAGCGTCTAATTGGATGCAGGGGGAATTTGCCAAACAATTGAATGCTGCCGGATTGACAGCTGATAAAGCACCGGTTGCTCCGAATGCGTTAGCCGAACTTCTGGAATTGATTTCTAAAGGTACTATATCTGGAAAAATTGCTAAATCGGTATTGCCTGAAATGTGGCAATCCGGAAAAGCAGCCGCAGAGGTTGTAAAGGAAAAAGGTCTTGTCCAGATTTCTGATACAGGTGCATTGGAAAAAATTATTAAGACTATTATTACATCAAATCCGCAATCTGTTGCAGATTATAAAGCCGGTAAGAAAAAAGCTGTTGGTTTTCTGGTAGGGCAGGTTATGAAGCAGACAAAAGGCCGTGCTAATCCTGGTGCGGTCAATGAATTATTGATTAAAAATTTAGAGGAATAAACAGTAAAAATTCATAAAACACATTAAAATACCTCTGGATAGGGCAGTGAAGATACTTGTTTTCCCTATTCAGAGGTATTTTATGTCATGTAAAGACTAAATTTGTGTGCAAGATATTAGACGGAAATGGATCAGACAGGTAGTGTGGATACCCTTACATTTTAAATCCTTGTAAGCGGTAGCCGCAATCTTTATCTTTATGTTATTGCCTTCTTTGTCTAAAAAAATCTTTCATCAGCCGGCTGCATTCTTCTGTTCGTATTCCGGAAGTAACGTCTGTCTGATGATTTAAACTGGGATTATTTACTATACAAAATAGTGAACGGACAGCTCCGCCTTTAGGATCATCACAGCCATATACCAGACGATCCAGGCGACTATTGACAATAGCACCGGCACACATGGGACATGGTTCTACTGTGACATATAACGTGCATCCGGAAAGACGCCAGCGGGATAATGCCCGGCAGGCTTTTTCTATAGCTAATAATTCGGCATGTGCGGTAGCACAGGGCAGCGTTTCGCGTAAATTATAGGCAGAAGCAATAACTCTTTTTTCAAACACAATAATGGCCCCAATTGGAATTTCTCCTACGGCATAGGCGATTTTTGCTTCACGTAATGCTTTTCCCATGTAGAACTCATCCTTCGTCATGATTTTCTCCTTTATATAACGCACATATTGATAACCAGAAAGGTTGGTTATTATGGGCATTTTATGATATGATACATACTGATAGTATAATTTTACAGGATGGTGGATGGTAATGCAATCATTATGGTGGCAATTATTTGATATATTAGGAACGACGGCATTTGCTTTATCGGGGACAATGGTTGCCGTATCGAGAAGAATGGATATTTTTGGCGTATTTGTTCTTGCAGCAGCAACTGCAGTTGGCGGCGGCATACTTCGTGATATTATTATTGGCAATATTCCTCCGGCAGCGCTGCGAGATGATTTGTATTTATGGATTGTTATTATAACGATTGCCGTAACGTGTGCCATTATTCGATATATTACTATGCGGCGTGACTTGATGGACCGCTTCAAAAATGTATATTTAATGTCCGATGCCATAGGACTGGGGTCTTTTACTGTTACGGGGACGATGCTGGGGTGTAGTTATTATCCCAATATGTGGGTTTTAGCTGTTACTCTTGGCGTTGTTACCGCTATTGGCGGCGGAGTTATTCGTGATGTCTTGGCAGGACAAGTGCCGATTATTTTTTTACAGGATATTTATGCCTCGGCCTCTTTGATCGGTTCATGCATGTTGTATATTACGTTTATTATACTGGGAATTCCTGCTGAAATATCTTGCATTATAGGATTTAGCATCACGTTAATATTGCGTATGTTAGCTATTCATTTTCATTGGAATCTTCCTCGTGTCCGCCGTAAACGAAGAGATGATATTTTGTAATTGTCATTGGTTTTTGCTATAATTAATACAATATTTTAGTTTGAGGTGATTTAGTTGAAGTTGCTACATAAAGTAATACGTTTTGCTGTATTTGCAATGATATTGTGTACTGGACCAGCGGCATTAGCAAAAACCATTTTATATGTGCCGCAGGATAACCGACCCGTTGATCTTGCATATACCGTCAGCACAGCACAGGATGCCGGATATACAATTATTACACCGCCGCAGAAATATTTGTCGGGCAGTAATTTTAAGGGATCTCCGGAACAGCTTTTGCAGTGGGTTGATGCTCATGCCGGGGAAGCCGATGCTATGGTGCTTTCTGTAGATTCTCTTGTGTATGGGGGATTGGTAGATTCCCGTAAGCATAATATGGATATGGCAACATTAGTCAGGCGGATAAATGAAATTGAAAAAATTAAAAATAATCACAGCCATATTCCTATCTATGCTTTTAGTACTGTTATGCGCAGCCCTTGGGCCGGTGGACAGGGGGTAGAACCTGATTATTATTTGACGTATGGAAATGATATTTATGAATTATCGGCACTGCAGTCAAAAATGGACGAAGAAGGGCTGAACCCGCAGGAACGAACAGACTGGTTCAATATTGTACAACGTGTACCCATGGAATATCTGCAGGATTGGTACAATCGGCGTCGTAAAAATATGATGGTAAATCATATACTGATTCAGTGTGCCAAAAAAGGCATTTTTACATATTTTTGTCTGGGTCATGATGATAATTCTACTCATACGCAATCCGCTTTAGAAGCTAAGTATCTTGAAACGGAAAGCAAAGGGGTTTCTGATAAAGTATATGGATCTTTCCCGGGGGCTGACCAGCTTGGATTGCTGCTTATTACGCGGGCAAGTAATGATTTTAATAATTATCATCCTAAAATAACCGTTATTTATCCCCTTGGAGGAGGTGCCAGGACTGTTCCAAGCTATGACGGTCAGGAAATTGGCAAGACCATCAAAGCGCATATAGAAGCTGTCGGCGGAATTATTACAGATAAAGAACGTCCTGATTTGCTGCTGGCAGTTAATACCCCGCTGACGACCCAGACTTCGGAATCAGCTAATTTTGAAAACTTTCCGATTATGCTTGATTCTACGAAGGTATTTCTGGGACAAATCGAAAAAGCAATACAGGCGGGTATCCCGGTGAGTATAGTTGATATGGCTTTTTCTAATGGATCAGATAATACATTGGTTTATGGGTTATATATGGATAAAATTATGTATAGTTTAGCTGCCTATAATGGTTGGAATACGGCTAGTAATTCTGTGGGATACGGAGTTTCACAGGGAATTTTATCTAAATATATGACGGCTGATGCACACCAGCGTATGTTGACAACCCAATATCTTGATAATTGGGCATATCAAGCGAATGTCCGTGATTATATTACACGCATGCAGGAAAAAATCAAAAAAAATGAAGAGCCTCAATACTTTTCTACGATCAATGCAGAATTGCAGAGCCGCACCAAAGAACAATTGCAGCGATATGCAAAAGATTATCTTGGTGTTGATCCACGGACGATTCAAGTTACGTTGCCGTGGAATCGACTTTTTGAAGTCTATGTCGATGTTCGTGCCTTTCCGGATATTCCATTGGAATCACGAATACGGGAACAAATGCGTCAAGCGGAGAATGATCGAATCAAAGCGCAGGAGGATGCTGCAAAAGCAGCATTATCAGCGGCAAAACAATCTTCAAACAGTCAAAATACGGTGACAGCTCAAGCGGCTGTACAACAGTCTGCTGAAGCAGATGCAGATGAACAGCAGTCTGATTTACAATCACAGCAGATAGATCAGCGAGAAGAGTTGGCGCAACAGCAACGTATTTGGAGTCCGTCCAAGTAAATTTTGATAAAAAGGGGATAACGCCGACAAAGACTGTTTTTGTCGGCATTATTTTATTTTGATGAAATAGTATTGCCTATTCATAGTATTTTAAATATGAATATTTGCCACATACAATAATTTTACAGTATAATAGATACATTATGGATAAAAAAAATAATACACAAGAAGTTAATACAAGTGGATCAATCATGAAAAACCATACCTGGAATAAAAAACAAATTACCGTAACCTTAGTTTGCTGTTTTATTATTTTGGGAGTGGTCAGTGCAGAGGCAGCTTATTATGCACCTATTTCATTTTTAAAACCGGCAGAAGCGTATATAGAAGTTCACGATACGATGACTGCCGGTGAGATTGCCGCAGAATTACAAAAAAAAGGGATTATTTCCAATACGTGGTGGTTTCGGACAGTAGCAACTTTAACAGGGACAGCCAATACAATGAAACAAGGAGAATATTTGGTCAATAGTCGTATGAGCTTGCATGATTTAATGGCAAAATTGGTAAGCGGTAAATCAGAAGCGGAACGCATCATTATTCCTGAAGGCTATACTGTGCGCCGAATCGCCCAAGTCCTTAATCAAAAAGGATTGGTCAAGGAAGCTGATTTCTTGTCAGCAGCGGCAGATACAAAAAACTTATACCCATATATGCATGGAAATCGTACAGTTACGTTTCCGTCAGAAGGTTTTTTATTTCCTGATACATATTTTATCCCGCGAGGGGCAACGGCAGATCAGATAGTAAAAATGATGCTGGATAATTTTGATAAGCATCTTACAGAAAATATGAGGGAAAGCGCAGACCAGCACAATATGTCAATTTATCAGTTTGTTACATTAGCCTCCATGGTAGAAAAAGAGGCACAATATGAAGAAGACCAGCCGATTATTGCCGCGGTATTTCTTAAACGGTTGAAAATCAATATGCCGCTGCAGTCTGATGCCAGCCTTTCTTATTCTTTAGGATCTCATAAATCAGCCTATAGTATAGAAGAGACGAAAATTGATTCTCCGTATAATACATATTTATATACAGGACTTCCTCCGGGACCGATTGGCAATCCCGGGGTAAACTGCTTGAAGGCTGTTGCCGAAGCGAAAGATACGGAATATTTGTTTTTTGTAGCAGACGCTAAGGGGCATAATCATTTTTCCCGGACCTATGAAGAACATATGCAGAATGTGAAGGAGTATATGCCTTGAAGGAGTTATTTGAAGAAATGAAAAAATATGCAGCAGCGCAGATGATTCCTATTTTACGTGATACGGAAGTAACTCTATTTTGCAGATTAATAGCGGAAGCGGCTCCGAAGCGTGTTTTGGAAATCGGAACGGCTATTGGGTATTCTACATTGCAGATGGTTCCGCTGCTGTCTGAAAACGGATCGATTGTTACCATTGAGATTGACAAGGAGCGCGCGTATAAAGCACGAGAATACATTGCACGAGCACATTGCGAAGATCGTGTTACACAATTGATCGGAGATGCCGCCGTTCTTTTAAATGATTTAAAAGGTCCGTGGGACTTAGTTTTTTTGGATGGGCCTAAAGGGCAGTATTCACGACAGCTTGTGAAATTAATTCCCGAACTGTCGCCGCGGGCAGTTATTATTGCTGATAATATTTTATATCATGGAATGGTACGCATCAAGGGAACGATACCTCATAAACATCGTACGATTGTTATGCGGCTTCGAGAATATTTACGAATGGTAACTCAGGATAAAAGATTTGAGACGACTTTTTATGAAAACGGAGACGGAATGACCGTTTCCTATTGGAAAGGATACGAGTATGCAGAAAATGGAATTATTGGCACCTGCCGGTAATATGGATAAAATGAAAATGGCATTGCTTTATGGTGCCGATGCTGTTTATTTAGGCGGGAAAGCTTTTGGATTGCGTGCCTATAGCGGCAATTTTACAGATGAAGAACTAAGAGAGGCTGTTTCTTTTGCACATTCCTTGAAAAAGAAAGTGCATGTAACCGTTAATATTTTTCCTCATAATGATGATTTTAAAGGCTTGCCGGAATATTTGGAATATCTGGACAGCATAGGGGTAGATGCTATCTTAGTGGCAGATCCGGGTGTGTTTTATCTGGCCAGAAAAATTGTTCCCCGGATGCCGGTTCATATCAGTACGCAAGCGAATACAACAAACTGGATATCGGCTAAATTCTGGCAGGAAGCCGGTGCCAAACGTGTGGTTATGGCAAGAGAAGTTAGTCTTGCCGATATAAAAGTTATTCACGAAAAAGTTCCGGTTGAATTGGAAGGGTTTGTACATGGTGCTATGTGTATTTCTTATTCCGGACGTTGTTTATTGAGTAATTATTTTACACAAAACAGAGATTCTAACCGTGGCCAATGTGTGCAAGCCTGCCGCTGGAAATATAATATTGTTGAAGAAACCCGGCCTGGTCAATATTTTCCTGTTACGGAAGATGATAGGGGAACCTATATTTTTAATTCGAAAGATTTGTGCCTGCTTCCTTATTTGCCTGCATTATATGAGGCAGGCTTATGTAGTCTGAAAATAGAAGGACGTATGAAAAGTGTACATTATGTTGCTACTGTAGTAAAAGTTTATCGGGAAGCTTTGGATGCATTTGAACGAGATCCTGAACATTTTTCTGTAAAACAGGAATGGCTGGATGAATTGGAGAAGATTTCTCACCGACCATATACGAAAGGGTTTTCTGTATCTCGTCCAACGGAAGCCGATCAAGTATACAGCCACTCCAGTAATACACAGACACATGAATTTATCGGTCTTGTTACTTCCTATGACAAAGAAAAAAAAATCGTATATTTGGAACAGCGCAATAATTTTAAAGTTGGCGATACCGTTGAGTTTTTACAACCTCGAGGGAAAAATGTGCATCATATTATTACAAAAATGATTGATGAAAAGAACGCGATTATTACTGTAGCGCCTCATCCGCAGATGAAGGTGGGTATTTATATTGATACGCCGCTGCAGCCGTATTCTATGATGCGCCGAAAGGTGGCAGAGTCATGAATCACGATTGGGTTTATTTTCGTATAAAACCAGAAAATATGACGTTTGTAACACGTATTATAGAAGGCTGCGAATACTTGGGAGTGGTTACCGCATTAGATGGCAAAAAAGGAATTGGATTTGTAAGAACTGTTATCGATACAAAAGAATTGACGAAAGAAATACTGATGTCGCTGCCTTTTAGAGTAGAACTTCTTGATGTAAATCAACTTAAAATAATATAAGCACTATTATGCAACATAAATGCAATATAAAAAAAGATACCAGATTTTTATACTATTTTTCGGTATCTTTTTTTTATTTTATTATTTGCTGCTCCTATATAGATTATCACTGGTATTATCGCATTTTTACCGTTATTAGTGTATAATAAATATAGAGATAAATCACGTTATAACGTAATTTTTAAATAATATATCAGGGAAAGAATACCGAAAAGTCAGAAGGGAAGAATGGAAATATCAAATATTGCAGTTGATAATTAAAAATATGTGTATCAAGTCGGTATGTCTTTCGGAATCAGGAGGCAATTCTATGAGAAAATCTAATTGTTTAGCCATGATACTTGCCGGAGGAAAAGGAAGCCGTTTGGGGGTTCTTACTAAAAACCAAGCCAAACCAGGACTGCTGTTTGGCGGAAAGTACCGCATTATTGACTTTACATTGAGTAATTGCCGTCATTCCGGCATTGATACAGTCGGCATTTTAACTCAATATCAACCGTTGGCACTGAATTGGTATGTAGGAAACGGAAGTTCTTGGGATCTTGATTCTGACCGTGGAGGAACTTTTGTGCTACCGCCTTATATGACAGATGACGGAACCAATTGGTATCGTGGAACGGCTGACGCTATTTATCAAAATATGAATTTTGTGGATATGATTGGTTCCGATTATGTTCTTGTATTATCAGGCGATCATATTTATTCCATGGACTATTCGAAAATGCTGGCATTTCATAAAAAACATCATGCAGGTGTTACTATTGGCACGATTCGTGTCCCATGGAGCGATGCCAGCCGTTTTGGTATTATGACGACTGACGATAACATGAAAATACGTAAGTTTCAGGAGAAGCCGATACATCCGGAAAGCAATCTTGCTTCTATGGGAATTTATATTTTTAATCGAAAACTCCTGAAAACATATTTAATGGCGGATGCAAAGGAAATACATTCAGAACATGATTTTGGAAAGAATGTTATTCCTGCGATGCTGTCACAAAATCTGCCGCTGTATGCATATCCTTTTGAAGGATATTGGAAAGATGTAGGTACCATTGAAAGCTTGTGGCAGGCGAATATGGATTTATTAGCCGATGATCCACCTCTTGATCTGAATAATTCTGATTGGCGTATTTATTCCGGCAGTCAATCGCTGCCACCTCATGTCATTGGACCGCATGGCAGTGCCAGAAGCTCTCTTGTAGGGGAGGGATCTCAAATTTTAGGTACGGTGATACGTTCGGTTGTTTTTTACGGTGTTACTATTGAAGAAGGTGCAAAGGTGACTAATTCCGTTTTAATGCCGGGGACAAGTATTGAAAAAAATGCAGTAGTAGATAAAGCTATTATTGGCGAAAGATGTATTATTCAAAGTAATGCAGTTGTTCATAATGACGATGGTACCGTAATGGTTGTCGGTAACGATGAAAAGATAAAAGCGAGTGAGGGACAGATACAAGGAGACGTGATAGCATGAGCAGCCAAATCATTGGATTGATAAATCTCCAGGAAGATAATCCGCTGCGCGAATTGAATGAAAGACGTCCATTAGCTACTATGCCGTTTGGCGGAAAATTTCGCCTTATTGATTTTACTTTATCCAATATGGTAAACGCTGGTATCGGGGATATAGGAATTCTTCTTTCTGCAGAATCGCGTTCTGTATTAGACCACATACGTTCTGCTAAGGATTGGAATCTGGCCCGCAAGGGAGATGGCTTATTTTACTTGCCGCTGGAAGCACAAGATATTATTCATCCTATGGAGGGGGATGTTCGTACATATTATCATAATTTATCGTTTGTAGAGCGGGCGGTACAACCTTATATCCTGATTACGCGCAGTGACTATGTACAAAATATAGACTATGAAAAGGTTCTTCATTTCCATCGTCGGCATAATGCCGATGTGACTGTAATTTATCACCACCCGGCAACAGATATAACTGGCAATTTTTATATACTTGATACAGATGATAAAGACCGTATTACGGAGATAACTCCTAAAACGCATGTGAAAAGCGGTGAAAATGTCTATATGCGCGGAATCTTGATTGATTGTGAAATATTTAATCGATCTGTCCGTCTGGCATATGCCAAAGGGTATAAATTCATATTGACGGATATTTTAAAAAGAAACATTGACCGGCTGCGCGTTTTCGGTTTTAATTATCAAGGCTATACGGCTTGTATTCATTCCGTTCCTGCGTATTTTAATGCGAATATGGAATTACTGGATGTAAAAAAATGGCGCAGTCTCTTTCTTGATGGAGAAAGGCGGATATATACAAAAATAAAAGATGAAGCTCCGGCCAAATATATGGAGGAATCCGCTGTAAATAACTCACTGGTAGCGAATGGCTGTATTATTGAAGGCCGGGTAGAAAACAGCATTCTTTTTCGCAAAGTCCGTGTGGGAAAAAATGCGGTCATACGTAACAGTATCATTATGCAGCACTCTGCCGTTGGTGATGATGCACAGCTAAACTATGTTATTTGTGACAAAAATGCAATTATTCAGTCAGAAGCTGTGCTGACGGGGACAAAACAAATGCCTTTATGTATTGGAAAATATTCGGTTATCTGATGTAAAGAGAGGTATGCGCATGAAGAAATGGAAAGATAAAGAAGAATTCAAAAAAATATTTATTCGTAAATCTCATGTAGCATGGGAAAAAGATGTGCGCGACCTTATACCAAACGAAGTATATCAGACCGTTGCATTTATGATTCGTGATTTAATAAGTGAAGATTGGATTAAAACCAATAAGATGTATGTAGAAAAGAAAGTTAAACAAGTATATTATTTTTCGATTGAATTTTTATTGGGAAGATTACTGCAGTCAAATTTGATTGGTGTTGATATGGAAACAGTTTGCCGCGAAGGATTGCATGATTTGGGTTGGGATTTGGATGCTATTATACCGGAAGAACGAGATCCGGGATTGGGGAATGGAGGATTAGGCCGTCTTGCAGCGTGTTTTGCAGATTCTTTGGCAGCTCTTCGTTTGCCCGGTCATGGATGTAGTATCCGCTATCAATATGGGTTGTTTAATCAACGTATTGTGGATGGACAACAAGTTGAACTTCCGGATAATTGGCTGGTAGATGGCTATCCGTGGGAAGTGAAGAAAGTAGATAAGGCGGTCAATGTATGTTTTAGCGGCAATGCGTATATGCGTCCTGACGGTGAGGGAAACTTGGAATGCGTATACGAAAATTATCACTCTGTCCGTGCTGTGCCGTATGATGTGCCTATGGTTGGCTATCATAATGATACCGTCAATACATTGCGGTTATGGCGTGCCGAATATACCCGAGAAGATGTATATCGTGTCTTGGCCAAAGGAAATCGACATGAGGCATTTCGCTATAAAGATAATGTACAGCTTATTTCTCGCTTTTTGTATCCGGAAGACAGTACGGAAGAAGGCCGCAGGTTACGGCTTATGCAGGAGTACTTTATGGTCTCTGCCGGCGTCCAAAGTATAGTCCGGCATTTTAAGCAGAAGATAAGCCCTAATATTAAAGTATTTGGGCACTATGTGGCCATTCATATCAATGATACGCATCCCGCTTTGGTTATACCTGAATTAATGCGGATTTTTATGGACGAAGAAGGGCTGCCGTGGGAAACGGCATGGGATATTACCACGGAAGTTGTAGCCTATACCAATCATACCATTTTGCCGGAAGCAATGGAGCGCTGGTCGATTCCTATGTTTAAGGAATTGCTGCCGCGTATCTATTTAATCATAGAAGAATTAAATAAGAGATGGCTGCAGCAGATACGGAGTAAAAATCCCGGCGATGAGGTAAAAGCGCGTGAAGTGGCAATCCTGTGGGATAATCAGGTTCATATGGCTCATCTTGCCGTATTGGGAAGTCATAGTATTAATGGGGTGGCGGAAATTCACTCGCAAATATTGAAGGAATCTACGCTGCATCAATTTTATACCTGTTTTCCTAAGCGCTTTAATAATAAGACGAACGGAGTATCTCACCGGCGTTGGCTGATTCAGTCGAATCCACAACTGGCACAGCTTATAGATTCGGCTATCGGCAATACGTGGCGTAAACATCCTGAGCATATGATCCATCTCTCCGCATATACAGCAGATACTGCTTTTCTGGAACAACTGGATCAAGTAAAAAGAATACGTAAAAATATACTTACATCATATATTAAAGCGGAATATGATCAGCAAATAGATATAGACTCTGTTTTTGATATACAAATTAAACGATTCCATCTGTATAAGCGTCAACTGTTGAATATTCTCCATATTCTCAATCTGTATTATGCATTAAAAGAGAATCCGAACATGGATATCGTTCCGCGCACATATTTATTTGGCGGAAAAGCTGCGGCAGGGTATGGCGAAGCAAAAATGACGATTAAACTCATTAATGTAGTTAGTAAAATGATTAATGGGGATCATCGTTTGGAGGGAAAATTAAAAGTACTGTTTTTAGAAAATTATAATGTTTCTTTAGCTCAACTTTTATTTCCGGCAGCCGATGTAAGCGAACAAATTTCTACGGCCGGTAAAGAAGCTTCCGGAACCGGCAATATGAAGTTTATGATGAATGGAGCTATTACATTAGGGACTATGGATGGCGCTAACGTAGAAATTCATCATGAAGTAGGTGACGATAACTGTGTTATTTTTGGACTGCGGGCCGATGAAGTGATGAAGTATTATGTTCACGGCGGATATTCATCTTGGGATTTATATCGTACAAATGAGCACATTCGCATGCTTTTGACACATTTAGTAGATGGTTCGTTGGGAAACGGCAATTATGCTTTCCAAATGTTATATGATTCTCTTTTGGATCGAAATGATGAATATTTTGTGCTGAAAGATTTTGATTCGTATTGCGAGGCACAGAAAAATATCGGCTGCCGTTATCAAAATCACTATAAATGGCTTCAGTCTAGTGCCGTAAATATAGCACATTCGGGATTTTTTTCCAGTGATCGGACGATTCGGCAATATGCACGTGATATTTGGCATATTAAACCTGTTGAAAGTACGTAGGTTTTGGAGGGGACATTATGAAATTAAGTGCAATCGATGACTACAGTACATTTTTATATCACCAGGGTACAAATTACAGCAGCTACCGTTTATTCGGTGCACATTTCACGTCTTATAAGCGCAAATCCTGTGTTCGTTTTGCCGTATGGGCACCTCATGCACAGCAGGTGAGTGTTGTCGGTGATTTTAATAATTGGGATGACCGGATGGATAGGATGACAGCTTCTTCCTATGGAAATGGCATCTGGGTTGCTTATATTGAAGGATTGCAGGAAGGCGATATATATAAATATGCCATTACAACATCTTCGGGAGATGTGATTCTTAAAAGTGATCCGTATGCCTTTGCGTCAGAACTGCGTCCGGGAACGGCTTCAAAATTGACGAAACTTCACTACCATTGGAAAGACAAAAATTGGCAGCGGGATTGCCAAAACTATGACTCTTACAAAAATCCCATGCTTATCTATGAAATGCATCTTGGATCCTGGCGCCGTAACGCGGCAGGCGATGTATTGACATATCGTGAAATAGCACAGCAGGTAGTCGCGTATGTAAAAGATATGAACTATACTCACATTGAACTCATGCCCTTGTGTGAATATCCTTTTGACGGATCTTGGGGATATCAGATTACCGGTTATTTTTCAGTAACAAGCCGGTACGGCAATCCTGAAGATTTTATGTATTTTGTTGATGTATGTCACCGCAATCATATCGGGGTTATTTTGGATTGGGTTCCCGGACATTACTGTCGTGATGCGCAGGGACTTCGCTTCTTTGATGGACAACCGGTGTATGAATCGGAAAATGAATTATTAGCGGAAAATCAAGAATGGGATACGATGAATTTTGATTACGGTCGTACGGAAGTGCAAAGTTTCCTTATATCGAATGCACTTTTCTGGCTTACGCAATTTCACCTTGATGGCTTGCGTATTGATGCTGTTGCTAACATGCTGTATCTTGATTACGGCCATGGTGCCGGTCCCTGGCAGTCTAATGCCTATGGCGGGCGCGAAAATCTTGATGCCATTGATTTTTTGCATAAGTTAAATACCGCTGTTTTTGCGGCGATACCACAGACACTGATGATAGCGGAAGAATCATCTGCATGGCCTCTTGTCACGAAACCGGTCGATGTGGGCGGTCTGGGATTTAACTATAAATGGAATATGGGCTGGATGAACGATATGTTAAAATATATGTCTCTGGATCCCATATATCGAAAGGAAAATCATAATTTGGTTACGTTTTCCTTATGTTATGCTTTTTCAGAAAATTTCATTTTACCCTTATCACACGATGAAGTTGTTCATGGAAAACGTTCTTTATTAAATAAAATGCCGGGAGATTATTGGCAGAAATTTGCTGGGTTACGAGCTTTTTATGCCTACTGGATGGCTCACCCGGGGAAAAAACTGCTCTTTATGGGATGTGATTTTGGACAATTTATTGAATGGAACTATAATGATAGTTTAGATTGGCATTTATTAGAATATCCGATGCACCATGCGCTGCATGATTATGTGAGAGAACTCAATGCATATTATCTGGAACATCCGGAGCTCTGGCAAGAAGATTGTGAATGGTCCGGCTTTTCGTGGATCAGCTGCGATGATTGTAATAATAGCGTGATTGCCTTTTATCGCAGGGGCAGGGAAAATAATCTGATGACTGTTGTCCTCTGTAATTTTACACCCATTGTTCGTCATTCCTATCGAGTGGGTGTTCCGGAAAAAGGGGTATATGCAGAAGTGTTTAATAGTGACGCGGAACGGTTTGGGGGTTCTGATGTATGTAACACAGATGCTTTTGTCAGTGAAGACATTCCTATGCATGGGCAAAATCAATCTATGGTGTTGACATTACCGCCATTAGCTGTTATATACCTAAAGATGCAGTCGGAAATAACTGATAATGGAACAGAAAAAATATAAAGAATAATGTGATAGTACATACAATAATTTTTTAAAATTTCAATCATAGAAAATTTTTGAAAAGAGGTGTTACCTATGATTAAAGTTTTATTTGTTGCTTCTGAAGCAGTGCCATTTGTTAAAACCGGCGGGTTAGCAGATGTTATGGGCGCATTGCCAAACGTATTGGCATCTAAGGGAATGGATGTTCGTCTGGTGATTCCTAAATATAGCCAAATTCCCGATTCTTACAACGATGAAATGCAGGAAGTGTACCATGGTGTTGTAAATTTAGCTTGGCGTCAATTATATTATGGCGTTGAAAAAATTGAAAAGAGTGGAATGACCGTTTATTTTATTGATAATGAACAATATTTTAAACGAGATCGTTTGTATGGTTTTGATGATGATGCAGAACGGTTTGCGTATTATAGCCGGGCAGTTTTGGCAATGCTGCCAAAAATCGGATTTCAGCCGGATATTATTCATTGTAATGATTGGCATACAGGTCTTATCGGTGTTTTTTTAAAAGAAGATTTTTATCGAGATTCCTATTATAAAAACATAAAAGTTGTGTATACTATCCATAATTTAAAATACCAGGGGATATTTTCTCCGTCAGTAGTAGAGGATATAATGGGGTTGCCGCGAAAACTTTTTGATAACGGAAATCTTGAATGTGACGGATGTGTTAATTATATGAAAGCCGGTATGGTGTACGCTGATCATATTACTACCGTGAGTCAGACATACGCACAAGAAATTGCATACCCTTATTTTGGCGAAAAGTTGGATAGCTATATTCGCCTGTGTAAGCATAGACTGACCGGGATTATCAATGGGCTTGATGAAACAATATATAATCCGGCAAAAGATCCGTTTATTCCTTTTACCTATACCAAAAGCAACGTGTTCAGCCGTAAAGCTGCTAATAAAGAATCGTTGCAGGAACGTCTGGGACTTCCCGTCAATCGTAATATTCCTATGCTTGCTATTGTATCCCGTCTTATTGAAGATAAGGGGATGGATTTAATAATGCGTATTATGGATGAATTGATGATGGAAGAGGTACAGCTCATTATTTTAGGTACTGGCGATTGGCCGTATGAGGAGGGGTTTCGTCATTTAGCCCAGCATAATCCGACAAAAGTTTCGGCAAATATTCTTTTTGATGAAGGATTAGCTCACTGTGTATATGCGGCTTCAGATTTATTTATTATGCCATCACGATATGAACCTTGCGGACTGAGTCAACTTATTGCTTTGAAATATGGGACTATTCCTGTTGTCAGAGAAACAGGAGGATTAAAAGATACGATTATTCCTTTTGACAAATATACGAATACAGGAAACGGATTAAATTTTCAAAATTTTAATGCCCATGAATTATTGTTTACAGTGAAACGAGCGTTAAGTTATTATGCCGATTCTCATTTATGGAAGTATCTCGTTCATAATGCGATGACAAGCAAATACGGCTGGCGTAAGTCGGCGGATAAATACGAAGAATTGTACACTCATATTTTAAATACATGATCAAATAGATCAATACCCCCTTGACCAAATTAAGCATATGGTGGGGGGTATTTTAGAAAAAGGAGTTCTGAACATGGACCTATATTTATATCATGATTCACGGAATCCGGTATATAAATCAATATTTGGCGCTGTCCGTACAGGTAAAAAACTTACATTACGAATTTCTGCCAACCTAAAAAATGAAAATACCTGTTTGATTACGCTGCGTACTTGGAAAAGCAATGAAGGAGAACATAAAATACCCATGGCAGAAAAAGGCGGATTTTACGAAGCCGAAATTACCATGCCTGAAGAAGGGGCACTTTTATGGTATTATTTTATTGTCCAATATCAAGGAAACACCGTATATTATGGTAATAATAAGGAACAACTTGGTGGAGTAGGCGCTGTGTATACACAAGAGCCGCCATCATACCAAATTACCGTTTATGATAAGGATGTTCATACGCCGGATTGGTTTAAGAATGCGATTGTGTATCAAATATTTCCAGATCGATTTTGTCGGAGTGAATCATCGACTGCCAAACTTTTTGGGAAAAAAGGGGCTGTTATTCACAGTGATTGGAATGATATACCGCACTATTGCAAAGATAATCAAGGAAATGTTGTGCAATATGATTTTTTTGGCGGCAACTTAGCTGGAATAAGAAAAAAATTAGACTATCTCAAGATGCTGCATGTCACAGCGGTATACTTGAATCCAGTTTTTGAAAGCAGCAGCAATCATCGATATGACACAGCCGATTATCATCATATTGATCCTATGCTGGGAACAAATGAAGAATTTTCTCGCTTGTGTGCAGATGCTGAAAAAAAAGGCATACATATTATTTTGGATGGTGTATTCAGTCATACAGGCGAAGATAGCATATATTTTAATAAATTCGGACACTACCCTGAAACAGGAGCGTATCAATCGAAACAATCCCCGTATTATGATTGGTATAGGTTTATCGATTATCCTGACAAATATGAGTCATGGTGGGGTGTAAAAGCGCTTCCCAACGTAGCCGAAATGACCCCGTCTTATTTGGACTTTATTATTAATAATAAAGATAGTGTCCTTACGTATTGGCTGGAGCGGGGAATCAGCGGCTGGCGTCTTGATGTGATCGATGAACTTCCGGAAACCTTTTTGCGCAAATTTTATCATACACTAAAAAAAGAAAACGCACAGGCTGTTCTGATCGGCGAAGTGTGGGAAGATGCGTCGAATAAAATGAGTTATGGAGAACAACGAGAATATCTTTGCGGCAAGGATATGGACAGTGCCATGAATTATGCTTTGCGGGCCATTATGATAGACTTTATTTTGGAACACAAAGACGGCAGACGTACGGCAGAAGAAATATATCGGCAGATGGAAAATTATCCGCAGGAAAATTTTTATGCTATGCTGAATCTTATTGGCAGCCATGATGTAAAGCGGATTTTATCTATTCTTGGTGCAGATGGCGGAACCGCTGTTTTGACAGCTTCAGAAAAATCGGAAGCACGTCTTAAAGTACTTTGTACATGGCAGATGACAATGCCAGGTGCCCCATGTATTTATTATGGGGATGAAGCTGGGGTAACCGGTGATGTAGATCCTGATAATCGCAGAACGTATCCATGGGGAAATGAAAATACACGTATTTTAGAATGGTATATACAGCTCACCACCTTGCGGAGTCATAATGCTGCTTTACGGACCGGACGCTTTATTCCTCTTTATGGAAATGGCGATATTTATGCATATGCCCGTAGTATTGAAGGCGGTATGGATGTGTTTGGAAAAAAAGCAGAAGATGGTTTTTTTATTATCGTCATGAATCGGAATACCACTGCAATACGGTCTATTAGTATGTATACAGATGGATTGGCCTATGGTAAGTTATATGATGCCTTTGAGCCCAATCGAGTTCCTATCTGCACAGTAAACAGCCGTTTTACTGTAACCTTGCCGCCCCTTGGTGTTACGGTATTGAAAGGCATGGATGAAATAAAAGAAAAAAGGGCCGGAATCTTATGCCATCCTACGTCATTTCCTTCCAGCTATGGTATGGGCGATCTAGGAAACGAGGCAATGCAGTTTATTGATTTTCTTTCTCAAGCGGGGCAGAAGGTATGGCAAATTTTACCGCTTACGCAGCCGGGAGAAGGAAATTCCCCCTATGTATCTATGTCGGCTTTTGCCGGGAATGAACGATTGATTTCATTGGATAAATTGGTCACGATGGGATGGCTGAAAGAAAAACGTTTTCTGGAATTTAAGCGGCAGATATTGCAGGCTCATACATATGAAGAAAAATGGCAGTGCAAAAAGATGTGTTTATGGGATATGTCGCATGATCCTGATTTAGTAATTCCTTGGAATGATTTTGCGGCATTCTGTCAGAATAATGCAGATTGGCTTGAAGAGTATGCCATATTTTCGGCAATACATGATTTTTATCAAGGGAATTCATGGACTCAATGGCCTGATGATATACGGAATCATGAAGCGGCAGCCATTGAGTACTATAAAAAAGAATTATCAGCCACCCTATCTCATAATAAATTTATGCAATATATTTTTCATATGCAATGGCAGGAAGTACGGCAATATGCCGCAAGCAAAGATATTGCAATTTTAGGTGACATACCAATATTTGTTGCTCATGACAGTGTAGACTGCTGGGCTCATCAAGAGTTTTTCGATTTAGACGAACAGGGATATTTGCGTCACGGAGCAGGTGTTCCGCCTGATTATTTTTCTGCCGATGGACAAGTTTGGGGGAATCCATTGTACCGGTGGGATACTATAGCTGCGGATCAGTATGAATGGTGGATCAAGAGATTTCAACGTGTGTTAGCTATGGTTGATGAAATACGTATTGATCATTTTCGCGGATTTGCATCTTGTTGGGCTATTCCTGCCGGTTCACATACTGCCAGAGACGGAAAATGGGATCCCGGCCCAGGAATTGACCTGTTTCGAGCGATATACAAAAAAATTCCTAATATTCAATTAATAGCAGAAGACTTAGGATTTATAACGGATGATGTCTGTGAATTAAAAAACAAATTAGGTATCCCGGGGATGAAGATTTTGCAGTTTCATATGAAATACCGATCAGATGGCCGCTATAGTTTTGATACAGAACCGGATTGCGTTGCTTATACAGGTACACATGACAATAATACGTTGCTTGGATGGTATACGGAGGAATTGGATAGGTATCAGCAGGAACAGATGAAAAATGCTTTGGGATTAGAGAAAAATGCTTCTGCAGAAGAAATTGTATGGTCTTTTGTATCGTATGTATACAGCCGAAGGGCAAAGACCATTATAGTGCCCCTGCAAGATGTCTTGTGTTTGCCGTCAGCGTGTCGTATGAATCGCCCCGGCATCAGTCATGGACAATGGCTGTGGCAGGCAGAAAAAGGACAACTGACCGACATGTTGGCACAGAGACTTGCAATCTTGTGCAAACAGTACGGCAGATGAGAAGATAGTTGCATTTCTGTATAATATGTGATACAACTAATATCATTCCATAGAAATATAGTAACTGTACTTGGAATGGGAGACAAATGAAAAGAGGGGTTTTCTTTGCATAATAACGATGATGAAGCATTAATGCTGCATAAAAGATTAGCGGGTAAGTTAAACATAGGCAGCAAAGTAGCAGCTAATTCAAAAAAATCTTTATCCTTGCTGTATACACCGGGGGTGGCAGCACCTTGCCTAAAAATTGCTGAAGATGAAGCACGGTCATATGAATATACTGGACGTGGAAATTATGTTGCTGTAGTCACGGATGGCAGTGCGGTTCTTGGACTGGGAAATATTGGACCGCAGGCAGGTATGCCGGTCATGGAGGGGAAATGTCTTCTTTTTAGTGAATTTTCCGGAATAAATGCAGTTCCTCTTTGTATTGGAACTCAGAATGTGGAGGAAATTATTCGATTTGTACAGCTGCTGGAGCCATCCTTTGGTGGTATCAATTTAGAAGATATTAGTGGCCCTCGTTGTTTTGAAATTGAAAGAAGATTACGGGAAACGATGCATATTCCTGTATTTCATGATGATCAGCATGGAACTGCGATTATTGTGCTGGCGGGTATTATTAATGCGTTGCAGTTTGTTAACAAGCCGGCAGCGTCGGCAAAAGTTGTTATTAATGGCGGAGGTGCCGCGGGTCTTAGTATTGCTAACTTGCTTTTAGAATATGGGATAAAAGATATTATCATTTGTGATATTCATGGGGCCCTTTGTGAAGGGGATGCAGATAGTAATCCGGCTCAGGAAAAAATGGCTGAAAAAACCAATATTCGTCATGAACATGGAGATTTAGCACATATTTTAAAAGACAAAGATGTTTTTATCGGCGTTTCAAAAGGAGGAATTGTATCCCCTGCAATGATACAATCTATGGCGGATAATGCAATTTGCTTTGCTATGGCAAATCCTATTCCCGAGATTTACCCGCAGGAAGCGAAAGCGGCAGGAGCACGTGTAGTTGGATCGGGGCGTTCGGATTTTCCCAATCAGGTGAATAATGTACTTGTATTCCCCGGTGTATTTCGCGGCGCATTAGATTGTCGTGCTGCTGATATCAGTGAAAAAATGAAATTGGCTGCGGCAAAAGCTATTGCAGCAGTTGCAGAAAAAGATGGATTGCGTGAAGAATATATTCTGCCGGATGCCTTTGACAGCAGAGTAACGATAAATGTTGCTGCAGCGGTTGCCGAAGCAGCAACACAGGAGGGCATCGCTGGAATGCCAATGACGGTTGCAGAAGAAGTGGAAAAAGCAAAATCTTTTATGAAAAAGTAAGATAGATAACTGCAGCTGTATTCTCATAGATAATTAAGAGGATACGGCTGTATTTCTTTTTGTCTGCTGCAGTAATTATGGTAAGATATATAATGTATAGAGAAATAAAAAATCACATGTCTATTTTAAAAAATGGATTTACTGGTTTATGTCGAATAATATATACATAAGAATCTTGATTGAAAGTGGGTGATAATGTGTATATAAAATATATGCGTTTACAGAATTATCGTTTATTTAAAGATGTAGAAATGAACTTTCATGAAAGAGCAAATTATCTCGTGGGAGAAAATAATATTGGTAAGAGCAGTTTTTTACGCTTATTATCGCTGATAAGTTCCGGTTTTGGCATTTTAGAACATGACTATGCTGATACAAATCTTCCTATTGTAATTATTGTCGAAATATGTTTATTGGATGACACATCAGAACATTTTTTTGATAGTGAAGAAGGGGTGCCGGCCCAGGTGCGTCTGCGCATGGAAAAGCGGGTGGATGAAATTTTTCCGCGTTTATACAATGATATAGATAATTCACAGCTGCCGCTTGATTTAATTCGACGCATCCGATATATTTATCATTCAGAAACGCGAAACGACGATTATCTTGTTTCTGACGAAATATATAATTTATTAAAAAATGATATACTTAAAAGTGGACAAATTGAAGAATTCAGGCCTTCTCCCGATATGGTCCAATTCATTCGTCAGCAGGAACGGTATAGTGAATATGATACTTCTTTTTATATGAATGTATTGGTGTTGTCTAAATTGTTGAGCCGTCAGGATCGGCCCAGAGCGGATAATTTAAAATTCATTTCTCTTGTAGCCTTGAAGATTTTATCTCAAATATATGTAATGTATCACAGTAAAGCCGTTCCTTTTGAACATACGATTATTGTAGACAGCAAGGGCAAACGATTTTTGTCTATATTTGTGGCGATAGATGAACCGGAAATACATTTGCATCCTTATATGCAGCGATCTATTTTGACATATTACAAACAATTGCTGCAGAATGAGGATCCGGCTTTTTGCTGTATTCTGAAATCACTGTTTAATATAGATGGGCTGCGGGGACAGATGTTTATTGTTACGCATTCGACAGATTCGCTAGTGGATGATTACCGTAATATCATTCGCTTTTACAGAGACAAATGTGGATGTGTTCAGGCTGCCTGCGGTGTAAATTTCCACTTTAATGAAGAAATAGAAAAACATCTGATTATGCATTTCCCGGAAGTAAAAGAAGCACTGTACTCGCGCAGCGTTATTATTGTCGAAGGGGAAACGGAATATGGATGTTTCCAGCTTTTTGGCACGACATTGGAATTGCGTTTTGATTATTATGGCATTTGTCTTATTAATGCGCGCGGAGAAAGCTCTATATCTAAAATCAAAAAATTACTGCAGTATTTTAAAATACCTACAGTGGCACTTTATGATGCAGATGTAAAAGGCAGCCGTGAGGCGGAAAAAAATGTTTTTTTTACAGACGAAATTTGTTTTGAAATGGATCTCGCAAAAGCTATGATTGACAAAGGAAAACGACGGATTTTAGATCATATCATTTATACAGCCGGAGGTACCCATGGCAAAGCAACGGCGGATATGCTGAAAAAAGCTTGCCGTAAGCTGGATATGAATTACCATAATTATCCGCCGAGAATGCTGGAGAATGTAAATCCTCGCAATGTAGAGGCTATGTACGTGTATTATTTTTCTTGGCTGTATAGCAATAAAGGGGTTATTTTAGGCCGCCTTATTGGGCAATCTCTTACAAAACAGGAAATACCGGCTTCTTTTACCCGGGTAATTAAAGTTGCCGGTCAATTAGCTAAAGTTGATTCGAATCAAGATTGTTGAATATAGTATATGTATTAAGAAATAGGAGTTGCGTACGTTGCGTATCTTTATTGCAGAAAAACCGAGTATGGCTAGGGAATTAGCCAAATGTCTGCCACCGCCGCAGCACAAGAAAAAAGGATTCATTGAAACCGGAGACGGTATTGTTACTTGGGCTTACGGGCATGTATTACAGCAGGCAGAACCACAGGATTATGATATAAAGTATAAAACATGGAAAGCGGAAGATTTGCCGATTGTGCCGAAAGAATGGAAACTGTTGGTCAGCCCGAACAGTAAAGAACAATTCCAAACGATCTGCAATCTGATTACTCAGGCAGACAGCATTATTAATGCAGGAGATCCGGATAGAGAAGGTCAGCTTTTAATTGATGAAATATTAGATTATGTAGGGAACACCAAGCCGGTACAACGGATACTTCTGAATGCTCTTGATGAAAAGAGCATTCAAGAATCTTTGGCGGATCTGCGGAATAATTCTGATTTTCTCCACTTGAAAGAATCCGCATTGGCTCGCAGCCGTGCGGATTGGCTTATTGGGATGAACTTATCACGGGCATATACATTGGCTGCGCGGAGGCAGGGCCATCGCGTTGTTTTTCCTATCGGCAGAGTCAAAACTCCAACATTGGCACTTGTTGTGCGGCGTCAGCGGGAACTGGATCATTTTGTTCCTGTCGAGTATTTTATTGTAAAGGCTGTGTTTATTCATGCCAACGGAAGTATTACTGCGCAGTGGCAGCCGAAGGATACGCAAACAGGGATGGATTCTGAGGGACATATTATTGAAGAAAAAGCAGCTCAGGCACTTATTGATCGGTTACATAATAACCCGTCAGGAGTAATTCAAGAACGAAAAAAGACAAAAAAGAAGGAAGCGCAGCGTCTTCCCCTATCATTGTCATCCCTGCAGGTTTTAGCAGGCAAACGCTATGGATATGATCCGCAGCAGGTATTGGATGCAGCACAGCAGCTTTATGAACGAAAACTTACGACATATCCCCGCTCTGATTGTGAATATCTGCCATGCAATCAATGGAAAGATCGTTCTTCTATTATACGTAACTTACAAAGCAACCAGGCTGGAAAATTATCAGAGTGGGCTGAAAAGGCTGATCTTTCTATTAAAAGCAGGGCATGGAACGATAGTAAAATCACAGCGCATCATGCCATTATTCCCACGACGGTTTTTTGTGATTTTTCTAAATTGACATCACTGCAGCAGCATATTTATTATCTTATTGCGCAGTCATACATTGCACAATTTTATCCGTTGTATGAATATGATCAGACTCGTATACTCGTTGAAGCGGCATCAGAACTGTTTGTGGCCCATGGAAAAGTAATTACTGTATTGGGATGGAAAGAACTATATACATCTGATAAGAATGATGTCGAGGAGGAAGAAAACGACGACGGACTGCCTGTTGTAAAAAAAGGAGATACGGTTGTCTATCAAGATGGGCTTGTGGATAAGAAAACAACGAAACCGCCGTCGCGCTTTACGCCATCTACGCTGTTGGCGGCAATGAAGGAAATTTATAAATATGTTAAAGATGATTCTTTAAAGAAAAAACTAAAAGAGGTACAGGGCATTGGAACAGAAGCGACACGGGCTACTATTATTGATGAACTGATAAAACGAAAATTTTTAGTAGAAGAAGGGAAAAAAAGATATTTGAAGCCGACAGATAATGCATATCTGCTTGTAGATGCATTGCCTGATGAAATGGTATATCCCGATGAAACAGCTGTTTGGGAAGATCGGCTATATAAAATGAGTGAAGGGAAAGATCAACTTGCTTCATTTCTGCAGGATCAAATTATATTTTTAGAAAAACTTGTTGCAAGAGCCAGAGAAGTAAAAATTGTTAGCAAAAATATGAATAAAGATCAGAAAATATGTCCGCAATGCGGTGCGGTCATGGTTTTACGGCATGGCAAGTACGGCGACTTTTTTGGCTGTACCATGTATCCGAAATGCCGATATACAGAACAAATGACAGCCCCGTTAAAAGAAGAAGAAAAAAAATATAAATGTCCTCGCTGCCATGATGGGTATTTTATTTGCCGCACGAGTTCTTACGGACGCTATTGGGTATGCAGCGAACCTGCTTGCAATACAACTTGCAGTGACGTAGAGGGAAAACCAAGCATATTTGCAAAATAGTGATACTTAAGATGGGGGCCTTTAGAAACGGACTGTTGAAAATAATAATGGAAAAACCATGACAAGTACTGTTTTTTTGTATATAATTTAGAGTATATTAAACCACGAGGTGACAGTGTATGATATTGTCCGGTAAGGAAATTGTTAAACATATAGGTGAAAAAATCATTATTGATCCCTTTGATCCTAAACGAGTTAATCCTAACAGCTATAATTTGTCTTTATATAATCATCTTATGGTTTATGATCATCAGGAATTAGATATGGCTCAGTCAAATTCTGCTTCTGATATTATTATTCCCAAAAGCGGCTATGTGCTGCAGCCTAATAAATTGTATCTGGGACGGACGAACGAATATACGAAAACCAATGGATATATTCCCATGCTGGAAGGGCGTTCCTCCGTTGGAAGATTGGGCGTATTTATTCATGTAACTGCTGGGTTTGGAGATGTCGGATTTGCTGGATATTGGACATTGGAGATTTTTTGCGTGCAGCCTATTCGTATATATCCGGATGTGGAAATTTGTCAAATATATTATCATGATATTGATGGTGAATATGACACCTATAAATCTGGCAAGTATCAAAATAATCATGGGATTCAGACAAGTATGCTTTATAAGGATTTTCAAAAATAATCAATAAAAGGAGCATATCTATCTTAGATATGCTCCTTTTGTGCAGGAGGGTGATAATATAATGAAAGAAATAAAAATCCAAGATATGAAAAATTTTCGAATAGGCAGCAGTGAAAACCGTAAAGCTGGCACGGGATGTACGGTTATCATATGTCCGGAAGGTGCTCCCTGCGGTATTGATGTCCGGGGAGGAGGTCCTGCCAGCCGGGAAACAGAATTACTTAAGCCGGTTGCTGCCTGTGAAAAGATACATGCTATCGCGTTATGCGGTGGGAGTGCGTTTGGGCTTAATGCGGCAGGCGGTGTTATGAAGTATCTTGAAGAGCATGATATTGGTTTTGAAACGAGATACGGCAAAGTACCTCTGGTGTGTGCTTCCTCTATATTTGATTTAGGTTGTGGTGACAGCACGGTACGGCCGGATGAGGGAATGGGGTATGCCGCTTGTTTGGCGGCAGAACAAAACGATATACAGGAAGGAAATCATGGTGCCGGGACGGGCGCAACGGTTGGAAAACTTTGGGGAGCCGCTTACATGATGAAATCGGGGCTTGGCATATATGCTGTAGAAGCCCGGGGACTTCAAGTCGCAGCTGTTGTTGCTGTTAACGCCGTAGGTGATGTATATGATCGGAGCCGCAATTGTATTTTGGCGGGAATGCTTAATAAAGATAAAAACGGATTTGCTTGTTCGGAACGGATTCTGATAGAGGATAGAGATACGCCGAATCTCTTTTCACAGAGAGCACAAACACATGCAACGAACACTACTATAGCAGCAATTATTACGAATGCAGCTTTTGATAAGACGGCAATGAATAAAATTGCTGCTATGGCGGGTAATGGCATGGTACGCGCTATTTCACCGGTTAATACAATGGCTGACGGGGATTCTGTGTATGCTGTTTCTGTCGGTACTGTTACGGCAGATATTAATATTGTCGGAACGTTAGCGGCTTATGTTTTGGAAAAAGCCATTGGCCGTGCCGTATTATATGCCGATTCTGCATATGGAATTCCAGCAGTAAAAGATTTGCAATGGAAGAAATAACACAGGTATGATTGTATTAATTGGCAAATGTGTTTAAAAACTATTTGTTTCATTTGAAGCAAATAGTTTTTTTTATAAAAACATCACTAAAAAAGTTGACATTCATACTGCATTGGAGTAATCTATGTATGATAAATGTATAGCAATTTTGTCCATTTTAAAAATGTAATAATAAATAACTAGTAGGAGTGATTACTGTGAGTGAATTACTGAGAGTAGAAGGCCTGAAAGTTGCTGTTGAAGGCAAAGAAATCCTCAAAGGACTCGACTTAACAATTAATACAGGAGAAACACATGTTATTATGGGGACGAACGGAGCTGGGAAATCAACATTGTTTAACGCCGTGATGGGAAATCCCCAATATGCAGTTACCGCAGGCCGTATATTTTTTGAAGGCAGGGATATAACGGATCAGCCTGTTAACGAAAGGGCTAAAGCAGGCATCTTTATGGCGTTTCAATCACCAATAGCGGTTCAGGGGATTTCTGTAGAAAACTTTATCCGCAACGCTAAAAGTACTGTTTCCGGTGAACCACAGCGAATTATGCCATTTCGCAAAAAAATGCATAAACAGATGGAAGGTCTTATGATGGACCGTTCCTACGGAGATCGCTATGTCAATGATGGATTTTCCGGCGGAGAACGCAAAAAAACAGAAATTTTACAAATGTGTATGCTGGAACCTAAATTGGCTATGTTGGATGAAATCGACTCGGGTCTTGACGTGGATGCTGTCAGAATAGTTTCAGAAGCTGTTTCCGAATATCATAATGAAAGCAATGCTATTCTTGTTATTACACATCATAGCGAAATATTGCAAAAACTGATTCCTGACTATGTGCATATTCTCATTAATGGACGTATTGTCAAAACCGGCAATGCCAAACTTATTCAGGAAATTGAAGCTAATGGCTACGATGCCTTTAAAGAACAAGCTAAATAGGAGGGGTTAGTATGGCTGATGCAAAAAGTAAAATTGATGCCTTGTCCAATTTTGGCAACGTCTATAATTTTAAAAAAGATTTTACGTATTCCTATAAAACCGAAGCAGGATTGACTCCGGAAATTGTTAAGGAAATCTCAGATAAAAAACATGAACCGGAATGGATGCTGCGTTTTCGGCTGAAATCCTTGGAAACTTTTTATAAATTGGATTATCCCGACTGGGCACCTGATATCAGCGAACTCGATATGGATAATATTGTCACCTATGTACGGCCTAATGCACAGATGAAAGCGAATTGGAATGAGGTTCCCGATGACATTAAGGATACATTTGACAGGCTGGGAATTCCAGAGGCTGAAAAGACTTCATTAGCCGGAGTTGGGGCACAGTATGATTCGGAAGTCGTATATCACAGCATTCAAGAAGATTTAGTTAAACAGGGAGTTATTTATACGGATTTTGATACGGCTCTTAGCAAATATGAAGATATTGTAAAAGCACATTTCATGAAACTTGTCCCCCCGACAGATCATAAATTCGCAGCTCTTCATGGGGCAGTATGGTCCGGAGGATCCTATGTGTTTGTACCCAAGGGCGTACAGGTGTCCATCCCATTGCAGAGTTATTTTCGTCTGAACGCTCCCGGGGCGGGTCAATTCGAACATACTATGATTATTGTTGAAGAGGGAGCTAAGGTTCATTTTATTGAAGGATGTTCAGCACCTAAATATAACGTAGCAAATCTCCATGCAGGATGTGTGGAACTCTTTATTGGCGATAATGCAGAATTGACGTATTCAACTATTGAAAACTGGTCAAAAAACATGTATAACTTAAATACCAAACGAGCGATCGTAGGTAAGAACGGACGTATTAACTGGGTTACGGGCTCTTTTGGCTCGCATACATCCTGCTTATATCCTATGAGCATCCTGCAAGGAGAAGGGGCTCATTGTGAATTTACCGGAGTTACTTTTGCCGGTGAAGGGCAGTATCTTGATACGGGTTCCAAAGTAGTACATAATGCACCGTATACGACTAGCAATATTAATTCAAAATCTATTTCTAAAAGCGGTGGAGTCTGTATTTATCGAGGCTGCGTTGTTGTCAATGAAAAAGCAGAAGGAGCGAAGGCTAATGTCAGCTGCGAATCGCTGATGCTGGACGAAATTTCACAATCCGATACGATACCGGCGATTATTGTAAAAAATGATAATATAGATTTAGGGCATGAAGCGAAGATAGGACGCATATCTGATGAGGCTATTTTTTATCTGATGAGCCGAGGACTAAGTGAAGAGGAAGCACGTGCGATGTTGGTCAGAGGATTTGTCGAACCGGTTTCTAAAGCATTGCCTTTAGAATACGCGGTAGAAATGAATAATCTGATTAATCTGGAACTTAAAGGTTCATTGAAATAGGGAGGAATTATCATGATCAAAGAACAATATAACCAACTCCCGCGAACCACGTTCCGCTGGATGAAGGTAAATCATTTGGAGTTAGCACCTCAGCAGATGAGCCCGGCTGTATATATACAGCCTCAGGAACATCATGACGGAGAGGTCGCAGTGCGGTTTTACGATGGAGATGGCAATTTGTCGCTGGGAGACTTTACGGGTGCCAATGCAGAGGCGTTATCACAAGCGCTGCATCATAGTACGACGGGGTGCCGTATAGAAATTGCACCTCACGCAAAGGGAGCTGTTTGGCTTACCTATACACTGAGTGAAGAAGTTCCGCAGATTATTGCCCAACTTCAAATTAAGGCTGGTAATGGCAGTGATGTGTCGATATATCTGACTTTTGAAGGTGACGCGGAACAAGGAAATGTCAATTTTTTAAATTACATAGAAGCTGAGAAAGGCGCGAAAGTGAAAATTAGTAAAATTCAGCTTCACGGGGAACATGTACGGCATATAGAGCACCGTTATGCAAAAACAGAAAAACAAAGTTTCGTTGAGTATGTAAGTGCGGAAATTGGCAGCCGTGAAACGATTGTTTACTATAAGACAGATCTTTTAAAGGAAAGTGGGAAGTTTCACAGCAACACGATGTACATGGGAAATGATACACAGATATTTGATTTTTCCTATTGGGTTCCGCAACAGGGGGAACAGACGGAAACGGATATTCTTACAACGGGTTCGCTGATGGGCAGTGCGAAAAAATATTTTCGCGGTACGATAGACTTTCTGCGCGGTGGGAAGAAAGCAGTTGGTTCTGAATCCGATGTATGCCTTTTGCTGAGTCCGGGAGCACATTCTATTTCGATTCCGCTTCTTCTTTGCAAAGAAGATGATGTTGTTGGAAATCATGCTTCCAGTGCGGGTCAAATTGATCAAGATAAACTTTTTTATCTGATGAGCCGTGGATTTAGTGAAAATGGTGCACANNTGATTATTGTTGAGTCTAATATTAGACCGGTCATTGATAAACTGGGTGATNCGGNTATGGAAAATAAAGTGTTGCAGGCTGTTCGCGAAAAGATGCAGTACTGCCATAAGAAAGGTGATTGCCATGTTAAATGTTCGAAAAGATTTCCCCATATTGACTAAAGTTCATAACGGACATCAGATTGTTTATTTTGATAATGCAGCTACGACACAAAAGCCTAAACAAGTGATCCAGGCAATTGTTGATTTGTTGGAGAACCACAATGGCAATCCGCATCGTGGTGCGCATATTTTGAGTGTGGAAGCATCGAAGCTGTATGATGATGCGCGCATAGCTGTACAAAAATTTATTAATGCAGCGCATAGTGAAGAAGTTGTATTTGTCCGTAATGCTACGGAGGCGCTTAATATCATAGCTCGAAGTTATGGCGAAACGCACTTGCACGAGGGCGATAAGATTGTTATCCCGATTTCTGAACATCATGCCAATTTGGTTACCTGGCAGCGTGTTGCCAGAGTAACAGGAGCAAAACTTGTCTATATGTATCTTGATGAAACAGGACATTTTACGGAAAATGATTTAGCTAAAATCGACAGTAAAACAAAAATTGTTGCATTTGCGGCAGTCAGCAACGTGTTAGGCATGAAAACGCCTATTAAAAAAATTATTGATAAAGCGCATGCGGCAGGAGCCGTCGTTGTACTTGATGGAGCGCAGGCGGCACCTCATATGAAGAGTGATGTGCAACAATGGGATTGCGATTTTTATGTTTTTTCCGGACATAAGATGCTGGGTTCTGCTGGAACCGGTGTGCTGTATGGAAAACGTGATTTATTAAATGATATGGAACCTTTCCTTTTGGGCGGAGATATGATAGAATACGTCCAAGAACAGACCACGACTTTCAATGTGCTGCCGTTTAAATTTGAAGCGGGAACTGAAAATGTTGAAGGTGCGGTTGCATTGCATGCAGCAATTGATTATCTGGAAAACATAGGATTTGATACTATCGAAGCAAAAGAACACGAATTAGTAACGCGGGCTCTTCAGGGATTGGAACAAATTCCTTATGTTCACATTATCGGCAGTACCAACGCTGAGGAAAAAACAGGCGTTATTTCCTTTACTATTGAAGGAGTGCATCCTCATGATGTGGCAACTATCCTTGACAGCTACGGAATTGCGATTCGGTCGGGACATCATTGTGCACAGCCTTATGGCAGCCATATCGGAGCGGAGGCATCAAATCGTGTCAGCTTTTATATTTACAATACAGTTGAAGAAGTTGACTATTTTCTTGATAAATTAAAACTTGTTCGTAAAACGATGGGTTTTAAAGACTAGGAGTGGCAGATATGGAAGACATGAATCAGTTATATTCTGATATTATTTTGGAGCACAACCAGAATCAACTCAATAAACATGAACTCAATCCATATAATTTGGAAGAACGAGGGCATAATCCAAGTTGTGGCGATGATATTACGCTGCGTGCCGAAATCGAAAACGGCATTGTAAAGGATGCTGCGTATACGGGACACGGATGTGCTATCAGCCAAGCTTCGGCAGATATGATGATTGATATTATAAAAGGTAAAACAGTGGATGAAGCGTTGCGGCTTGTTGATTTATTTCTTGATATGATTAAACGGGAAATTACGGATGAGGAGAAATTAGAAGATTTGGAGGATGCTATTGCTCTAAAAAATATTTCTAATATGCCGGCTCGTGTAAAATGTGCAGTTCTTGCGTGGCACACCTTGAAAGAAGCTATTGTAAATAAAAATCAACAATAAAATTAATAAAGTATCTATTGGTTTAAGATAGAGAAAAGGAACATGTAGCAGGATAAATCAAAATCCTGCCACATGTTCCTTTTTGATGGGACTTAAAAACCAGATAGTTATTGTCCCTTATCTTCTGTATCGATTTTGCCATAAAACTGAAGATATAAAAATACGGCAGCGGCTATGCCAAATGCAATTACACTGGTCATTTGAGCTGATTTTAAACCCATAACGAGGTTTACGTAATCTCCGCGTAAAAATTCCAAGAAGAAACGTTCTACAGCATATAACATAATGTAAAGACAAAAGACCTGTCCTTTTTTGTGAGGGAAACTGCTGTAAAAAAGCAAGGCTACAAAAACTAAAACATCAAGTTGTCCTTCCCATATTTCTGCCGGCCATAAAGGCTGGCTGCCATATGTATGATACGCAAGTGTTGTGTCTGGATATAATAAGCCGAAATTTTCTCCTGTGGGATGTCCGAAGGCATCTCCGTTCATGAGGTTGGCCATGCGGCCGATGGATTGTCCCAATATAATAGCAGGTGCCAGAAGGTCGGCAAAAGCCCAAGTATCAATATGATGATATCTGGTGTATATGATGCCGGCGATGGCTCCGAATAGGAGGCCGCCTTGTATTGCCATGCCGCCCTGCCAGACATACGGAATCTCTGTAATATGGTTATGATAATACGTCCAGTCGAAAAAGAAAACATCCCACAGACGTCCGCCTACAATACCCATAAGACCGCAGTACATGGTAAAATCAAATATATGTACATGCCAGCCCCGTCCATCCCGTTTCATAATATAATAAGCAACAACGCCTGCCGACAGAATCCCAAGCATGAATAAAAGACCATAAGAACGAATAGGAAAAGATCCGATATAAAACAAATATTGATGCATATGTTTCCTCCTTTGTGTTATAATAGCATAATGTATATATTATAACGTATTTATGTAAAATTACCAGATAAAAAATATTTATATAGTAGGAGAATGTGCAATGATTCACTGGAAATCTAAAAAAAATCTTATGTTTTTGGTTCCTTTATTTTTGGCAGTAAGCATCACGGTAACACTGCCGCAAAATATTTTTGCTAAGACAGTTAGTGTAAAAGAAACAAAGAAATCAGATCCTGTTTTTAACGTACCCACGGTCAACAATCCGATTCAAGCTATGGATATTCAAAATTTAAAAATTGTGGAAGAACAAGGAAGGTGGCTTGTATCAGGTAATTCCCTGTCACAATACGGTATTCACGAGATTTCAGGAAAAACGGGATATTTTCTCGTGCGCTTACCTAAATCAAAACAGAATACGACGGATACGTTATGGCAGAATCCTAATGTAGAACTTCTCTTTCCCGGCAGTAAAGGAAAGAAGGATTACACTGTTAGTATACAGCATATTCGCCGGCCTTTAGGTATTCGTTATGTTTTGCAGCCAAAAGAAAAAGAATTAGAGCCGCCATTGACACCTGTTACGATGATTCCTGAATTGAAAGAGCAGGATTCAATCGCTGTAATCAATAAAAAGGGGAAATTAGATATTGCTCTTCTATGGGATCCTATGATGAAAGAAAAAGATAATATTCCTGAAATAAACGCCAAACAGCGTGTCATTTCTCCCACAGCATTTAGAATGACGACAGCAGGGATAGAGCTGCGCAATCCGGATTTAGATACACTGATTGCGGCATATCGTGACAAAGGATATAATATATGGCCTTTGGTGGACAATCATTTTGATCCTCAATTTACACATCAATTGCTTATGGACGACAGCTTGAAGGAACGCGTAATAAAACAGCTCATAGGCTATGCACTGCTATATAATTTGAATGGATATAATCTTGATTTCGAGAATATAAATTATGAAGACCGCGATCGTCTGACCGCGTTTGTCGGTGATATTGTTAAAGCGGGACATGCGTATGGACTCACTATTTCTATGGATGTGACAGCTATATCCAATAATCCCAATTGGTCTCAGGTTTATGACCGCGCTTCCTTGGCTAAACAGCTTGATTATGTCGTACTTATGGCCTATGACCAATTTGGCCGAGCCAGTGCCGTTGCCGGACCGAATGCATCATACCCATGGGTCGATGCGAGTGTAAGAAAGATGATAACTGTCGTTCCGCCGAATAAACTTATTCTTGGGATGCCTTTATATATGCGCACTTGGTATGAAACCAATGATCCGGGAACGCTTCCTTCTGATATGGATACTTGGCTGCAGCGGACATCGCAGATTAGTATAGCTGCCCCCTCTTCCCTTGATGTGAAAACGTTGACGATGTCGGACAGCAAAAAGCTATTTGCTCGTTTTAAAAAAGATATACACTGGGATGAGGCTTTGAAATTGTATTATATGGAATTGCCCGTTGCTGAAGGACAAATAAAAATATGGTTTGAAGATGAAAAGTCTTTGCAGTATAAATATTTGCTGTTATCTGCCTATCGCTTGGCAGGAGCTGCTTTTTGGCGCAAAGGGTTTGAAGCAAATGATTTTTGGCAGAACTTTCCTGCGTAAAATAGAAAACAAAAAGATTTCATGTTTTTATACTTTACAAAAAAGGAATAGCGTAGTAGAATATGTAACATCTATAAGGTAAGCAATGATTGGGAATTGTAAACAACAGCGTTCCAGAGAGCCGGCGATGGTGGGAATCCGGTACGTCAGAAGTTTATTCACTCACCCGGGAGCTTCTTATGCTGAAACATAGTAAGTATAAGCGTTTGACGGGCGTTAACCGTAAGACGGAATACTATTTCGTCGTAATGAGAACCAATTAGGGTGGTACAGCGATCATACGCCCCTAACGATGCATTGCAGGCATTGTTAGGGGCTTTTCTTTTTGTGATAGAGATACCAGGTATAGGTTGAATTGTACGTATAGGAGGCATATGTTAATAATGGAAAAGTATATCCCACAGGAAATTGAAAAAAAATGGCAAAAAAAATGGCTGGAGGAAAAGGTTGATTGTTGTCCGGATGATAATGGAAAGCCGCCGTATTATGTTTTGGAAATGTTTCCTTATCCATCAGGAAACCTTCATATGGGACATGTGCGCAATTACTCTATTGGGGATGTCATTGCCAGATATAAACGGATGACGGGCTTTAATGTTTTGCATCCGATGGGATGGGATTCGTTCGGGATGCCTGCGGAAAATGCTGCCATCAAAAACAATATTCCGCCGGCAGTGTGGACACTGGATAACATATCCAATATGAAACGGCAGCAGCAGGCTTTGGGACTTTCCTATGATTGGGACCGGGAAGCGACAACTTGCAAGGAAGATTACTATAAATGGAATCAATGGCTCTTTGAATTATTTTATAAAAAAGGTCTTGTATATAGAAAAAAGGCAAAGGTAAACTGGTGTGAAAACTGTAATACTGTTTTGGCAAATGAACAAGTTATTGATGGCAAATGCTGGCGCTGTGATTCCGATGTTGTAAAAAAAGACTTGGAACAATGGTTTATAAAAATCACCGATTATGCGGATCGCCTGCTGCAGGACCTGAATAAGCTGGATGGATGGCCGGAACGTGTCAAGACGATGCAGAAAAATTGGATCGGACGCAGTGAAGGTGCCGAGTTTGACTTTACTATTCCTGCAATAGACAAAAAAATATCTATGTTTTCTACAAGAGTGGATACAATTTTTGGCGTAACATATATTGTATTGGCCCCGGAACATCCGTATGTGGCGGAATTGATTAAAGGCAAGGAAAATGAAACAGAACTCCGCAATTTTATCACCCGTATGAAAAATATGAATGATATGGACCGCACCTCGGACGATGCCGAAAAAGAAGGCATGTTTACTGGTTCTTATGCGATAAATCCAGTTAATAATGAAGAAGTGCCTATTTGGATTGCCAATTATGTTTTGATCGATTATGGAACGGGTGCTGTAATGGGGGTTCCAGGTCATGATGCACGTGACTGGGAGTTTGCTAAAAAATATCAGCTGCCGATTCGACTGGTCGTTCAGAATGAAGAAGGAACATTAGATCTGGATACGATGGAAACAGCATACCATGATCCCGGAATTTTGGTTAATTCCGGTTCATTTAACGGTCTGACCGATGAAGAAGGGCGTAAAGCTATTACCCAATGGCTTGTGGAACATCAATTGGGGCATGGTACTGTAAACTATAAACTTCGCGATTGGCTTATTTCCCGTCAGCGCTATTGGGGTACTCCCATTCCGGTCATTTATTGTGATACCTGTGGAGAACAGCTTGTTCCTGAAGATCAGCTGCCGATTACGCTGCCCACGGATGTTAAATTTACGGCGGGTGCTGTTTCCCCGTTGGCTACAAGTGAAAATTTTGTTCATTGCACTTGTCCGAAATGCGGTGGTCCTGCTCGGCGCGAAACGGATACCATGGATACATTTTTTGATTCTTCCTGGTATTACTTACGCTATACAGATGCAAGAAATAATCAGGCGGCCTTTGATTCGAAAAAAGCGAATCATTGGATGGCCGTTGACCAATATATCGGCGGCATTGAACACGCTATTCTGCATTTGCTGTATTCCCGTTTCTTTATGAAGGTCTTGTATGATGCCGGTTTAGTGGAAGACGATGAACCATTTACTCGTCTGCTGACACAGGGAATGGTTCTGATGGATGGCAGTAAAATGTCAAAATCCAAGGGCAATGTTGTATCCCCAGAAGAAATTGTACAAAAATACGGAGCGGATACAGCACGGTTATTTATCTTGTTTGCCGCACCGCCGGAACGTGATTTGGAATGGTCTGATCAAGGAGTGGAAGGCTCCTTCCGCTTTTTAAATCGTGTATGGCGCATTTTTGGACAATATATGGAATTGATGAAACAAGGAGACCCTGCCTCTCAAGAGTATACAGAAGATGAAAAAGAACTTCGCTTTGTGGAACATACCTCCATTGGAAAAGTTACAGAAGGTGTTACTGGTAAATATAACTTTAATACAGCGATTAGTTCTATTATGGAAATGGTCAATGCGATGTATGCATATGTAGGAAAAAATCAGACAATCCGTAAAGATCTGGCGCTGGAGGTAAATAAAAATTTGTTATTGCTGCTGGCTCCGTTTACGCCGCATATTACAGAAGAATTGTGGCATGATGCAGGATTTGAAGGGAGCGTTCATGAAGCGGCCTGGCCGGAAGTGGATGCTTCGGCTTTGATCGTCGATGAAATTGAAATACCTATACAAATTAATGGTAAAGTCCGCGAACGTATTACAATACCTGTCGATATTACGAGTGAAGAAATGAAAGAAAAAGTATTATCAATGCCCCGTGTGAAAGAATTTATAGATGGCAGGAAAATTATTAAATATATTGTCATTCCGCAAAAGATTGTTAATATTGTTGTAAAATAAGTAAAAATTAAGATACTCATATAAAAATGAGTATCTTTTTTTACACGCATTTGATATCATAAAATATGATATATATGAAGGGGAGCATAGACATGAATACTGAAAAATGGAGCAGTATAAAGGCAAAACAGTCGCCTGTGCTGCGTAATAAACAATGTGCAGTGTTAGTCCCGCTCATTGAAAATAATGGCAATCTGGGGGTTTTATTTGAAGTTCGCAGCAGCAAACTCAGCTGGCAGCCGGGTGATATTTGTTTTCCCGGAGGGGGCAGGGAGAATACCGATATTTCTTTTGAACATACAGCAGTTAGAGAAACAATGGAAGAATTAGGAACTTCAAAAAAACAAATTCAGATGCTCGGCAGACTGGATTATGTCGAGTCTCCTGTCGGGGTAACTGTATGGCCGTTTGTTGGGATGATAGAGGCTGGCTGCATTCATATAAGCAAACAGGAAGTACAGGAAATTTTTATTGTTCCGGTGTCGTGGTTTCTCGCACAGGAACCGGAACATTTCTGCATGGAAATTGCGACAAGACCGGCGGCTGGTTTTCCGGATGTCATTGCCAAGCAATTATCTTGGCAGTGGCGTAAACGTTCTTCGTATGATATTTACATGTATCAATATGAAAATAAAACGATTTGGGGAATTACAGCGCATATCGTCAAAAATTTTATTAGTCAATATCGCCGCATAGAAATGACATAGTACTTTTTACTATGCCATTTAGTTATAAATAAATTATTTGCTATATTGTTTTTTTATAATGAAATACGTGTGGTAATGTTATTGATTTTTTTATATTGTGTTAATTATTGCACAATATATGTGCTAAGAAATAGCTGTAATACTGGCATTTTTATTATTTTATGCAAATAAAGTTCATCGAATATTTTCAATAAGCCAAGTGAAAAAATGTGTTGCAATGAACAAAAAAGATTATGTATGATAATAAGTTTTAGCTGGTTAGCTATGAGAAAAAAAAATAATAATATTGCCCCAAGTGCTGTTTTTTCTATTGATTTAATTTGTGAAAAGTTGTACAATTCAGATGTGGGAGATTAGAACAATTGTGTATATGCCGTGTGCATTTATCATTGTCTAATTGTGGTTATCATAGCTGCTACAGGCTTTCGGAAGCACCTGCAGAAGTTAGTTCAAAGCGGCAATAACTATATCTTTTTACAATGCTTTTTAGTTTAAACTAAATAGTAAAAACATTCTAAAGGAGAGTGGAAGAATCATGGATTTTAACATGACGGAAGATCAACAAATGTTTGTAAAATTGGCTAAAGACTTTGGTGAAAAAAGATTAGCCCCGACTATTACTGAACGTGACCATCACGGTATTTTTGATGAAGCAATCGTCAAAGAAATGCTCGAAATGGGTTTGGGCGGCACATATTTCCCAGAAGAATACGGCGGAGCTGGTGCTGATGTATTGAGCTACATCATG
>JGI20225J20221_1000439_pt1 | contig 74890 bp, 52 predicted proteins | sample BioMet4_FD_20221 | JGI IMG/M metagenome (IMG submission 20221) | reverse complement strand
CTAGTCATATCTTTCACCATTACGTCTCGAGTGCGTATCAATGTGCGGTTTTCCAATGTCTCAATGAATGGGACATGTATGCCAATGAGTTCATTAGCTCTTAAAGAACGGGCAATTTTCATACTATCACGGGAATCGTTTTTAAGTATCTGTTCTTTCTGGCTAGTTGGTATATCAGCTGGATTAACCACAATATTATTTATATTTAGTTTCTTAAGTTCAAAATGAATATTAAATCCGCAGAATCCGGCTTCATAGGCTGAATAATAAGTTCCACCAGGAAAATTAGTATTCAGATAGTCCCTTAATATTGAAGGTACAGGAGGTTGGTTGAATGTTTTATGATGCAGGTATTCTGTGTAAATTGTCACATTCCAACTTTTCAAATAAACATCAATTCCAACATAAATATTTTCTCCTTCAAAATTTAGTTTGTTACTTTGTGTACGCATAAGCTTTGAGTTTTTAATTGTTTAAGTTTGGTACCTCAAATATATTAATACTCTTAGCTTATGCTTTGTTCTTCTGCATATTAATTACAAACATAGGGACTGCTACCAAATCTTGTTTATCTGCTACAAACCAGGGGTATCTACCACTAAATTCAACACTCCACAGCATTATAATAAGGCATTTTCCCTAATCCTTAGGTGAGGAATTTTCAGCTATAAATAGTAAGATTAAACTGACCATAAGTTGTAGTGATAAGCACATTAACTACTTTTCCCAGACAAGTTAACCAAATTTGCAAAGAAACATAAGTAAGCCCNCGGCCGNNGGCNNATGGGTTCATNAATGAAGGCCCATGGGTTCTCGAGTGGAAACTCATGGGTTCTCGGTTGCAGGCTTACTTAGATAAATGAAAGAAATGGTTAGCTCATTATATAAGACGCCATATATTAGTAATCTAAGCAAGCTGTTGTTTCCGGAATTATAATGCAATCTGAAAAACTGGTTGGTGGCAGATAACTGATTTTAGTGGTAGATAAATTGTACGGAAAGTTTATCTAACACTAAGTTATTATGTTATTAATCAATGGATTAATATCTATTTAGTGGGAGGTGGTAGATAAAGTTATGAAAAAAAATATTTATTCATATTTAATAACCTCTCTGGGGCAAGCTTCTGCTGTATGCTGATTAAAATCATCTCATGTTTTTTTTCTTTTCAGGCTAGCTGATATTTTTGATCAAAAAGACAATCCTTCAGAATTCCGGTATGATCCAGACTTTTGCAGGTGAGCCCGGGACTCCCATAAGTGAGTTATTTCTTATTCTCCTAAACTATTATAAGTGATAATTTGTTTAGGTAAAACATGCATTTCATTTTTATAATATAAATATTGGCTATGCATATTAAAAATAAACACATAACAGTTCAATTTATAAGAGTGTAATTTTATGAATCTTAAATCATTCTCGCCGGATAATTTAACCCGGCATAGTAAACTCATGTTAGAAAGACTTTTCGGATTAGATCTTATAACTATCATACATCCAGAAGATGTTGGGTTAGATTCAAAAGTTTCTCATGCATACGAACCTTCAGGTTACCGTAATCTGTATAACTTGCTAAAAGATTTCAATATCACTTCAGAAGACTCAATCATAGACATAGGATGCGGTAAAGGAAGTGCAATGCTTGCAATGCTTAAATTCCCGTTTAAGAAAATTGATGGCATTGAAATATCTGATTATATTGCCAACATTGCCAAGCAAAATCTTAAAAGGCTTAACTTTAATAAAAAGAGCAAAGTATTTATTGGTGATGCTTCACTATTCAGAGAATATGATACTTACAATTTTGTCTATTTATTCAACCCCTTTCCAAAGAGTGTTATGTCAGATGTGATTGATACTCTGATTCAATCCATTGGTAGATCAGAAAGAGAATTAATAATAATTTATAATAATGCGACCTGCAATGATGTTATTGTCAGTAAAGGTGTATTTACAAAAGTAGGTGTTTACCCTTATCCCAATAAAAGGGGGATTGAAACTTCTATTTACTCTAACCGTAGTTACAATAACTCCAGATTATCTTCTAACAAAAAAATGCAATGTGTAAGGATTTAAGAAATAATATGATCGAGTAGGAGGAAAATAAAATAGTTTTCCTCCTATTTCATTTTCCGACCTCTCACACCACCGTACGTGCCGTTCGGCATACGGCGGTTCCTTATTTACGATGCAATTTTACGGTAATAATCCATCAGACAAGAATAGCCTGCTTTGCGAAGATTTTCGGTGCAAATAGCTTCGTTCAGGGTTTGATGTCCAGCCATGCACAAGTAGCTTTGACGGACATTGGCAAATCTCAAAGCACGAACTTTGTCTATTCCACAACGAATCAAATTGTTAAAGCGAGCCTTTATTTTCTTCCAATATTTCCATATACACATACGAAGTCGGCGACGGAGCCATTGATCTATTCTCTTCAGATAGTTTTGTATATCTGCAAGTTTGAAGTATTCTATCCAACCACGAATGAACTGATGAAGTTCGTATTTACGTTTNTNGTAACCCATACCATTNCTNCGCCCNGTCAGCTCTTTCAAACGAGCTTTCAGTTTCATGTAGCTTTGGGGATGCACAGATAAACGAAAACCTGATTTATTCTTATAAAAAGCATAACCTAAAAACTTCATACCCCGCACATATCCTGCTTTCGTCTTCTCACGATTCACCCTCAGAAAGAGAGTTTCTTCGATAAAACGGATGATGTGATTCATCGTGCGGGTGGCTGAACGTTTAATTTTGCAAAATATCATGCAATCATCTGCATAGCGAACAAACGGATGTCCTCGGCGTTCCAACTCTTTGTCCAATTCATTGAGCATTATATTGCTCAGTAACGGACTCAGAGGACCACCTTGAAACTCCACGATGGCTTTCTTCAAATTTATGATCAGTAATCACTCCCGCACGGAGATACTTATGGATAAGAGAAATCACTCTCCCATCTTTTATCCTGCGGGAAAGAATTTCTATCAGCTTNCTTTGGTTGANTGTNTCGAAAAANTNCTCCANATCTAAATCNACGGCATATTTATTNCCNGCATTAATATANNTCTGNGCTGTTCGCAGCGCTTTNTGCGCACTGCGTTTCGGACGAAAACCGAAGCTGTTGTTACTGAACTCCCGTTCATAAATTGGAGACAAAACTTGGGATATGGCTTGTTGGATAAGACGGTCAACTACAGTAGGGATACCAAGCTGGCGCTTCTTGCCATTATCGTTCGGGATTTCTACCCTACGGACAGGATTAGGATGGTAGTTGCCATCCATTAAAGATGTTACCAGTTCATCTTTATGGAGTTTCAGAAACGGAAGAAGTTCTTCTGTTTCCATCTTATCGACACTTCCACTACCACCATTAGACATGACCTGTTTATAGGCCTTGTTCAAATTGGCAGGCGACAATATACGTTCCAGTAAATCATCTTTTGTAAAATGCACTTCCGTGAGGTTGTTTTCAGTAATCCCTATAAAAGTTTGCACTCCCGCATAGCATTCGGATTCCGTCCTATTCTTTTACGGGCAGCTATCATTCTGCGTTGATATTTTCGGCATTCTTCCCTTCATAAGGTTACATTCATTTAATTCTCATTTAGATAAGGTTCAGACCTTCCCCAAATGGCCAATTTAAATCGGGTACTATGTCCTAGGCTGACTCCTCACGGCAATTGTTATCCGTGTTTCTGAANAAAAACATCCACACGTCCGTGAGATCTCACGTGGTAAGATGTATAACCTTCATCCCATGTAACCTCAACATATACACGCTGACTCCCCGGGTAGTTATAGGACTTCGTTCTGTTTTGCAAACTCGTCCGAATCAGCTTTGCCTGATGTTGTTCGTGTTCCTTGGTTCGGGACTTTGCCGCCAGCTTCTTTCAGATTCGCCTCACGGTCGACACCCTTGCTATTGGCTAATGGTTGGTAACTACCGCCCCCCATAACGGACTTACACCGTCAAGTTATGCACCATGCACGGAACACCTATAAAAAAGGTTACTGAAGTTACTCCAGCAACCTTCAAATAAACAAATTATCCTAAACTTAGAATTACATCTAACATTACTATTATTTGATCCAACTAAAACTTACCTTTTTCAAATCTTTAGAATTTGGTCCTATATATAAATTGAACATGCCCGAGTCCCAATCATATTTACCATCGTTATCATAATAACTGAGTAATTCTGGAGTGATCTCGAATTCCACATTCTGGGTTTCACCTTTTTTCAACAAGATTTTCTTAAACCCTTTCAATTCAATCACCGGACGAGAAACTCTTGCCACAGGGTCATTAATATATAACTGTATCACCTCCTTTCCGTCATAAATTCCAGTATTTGTGACTGGGATTGTTGCAATAAGTCTATCATTTACACCTTTCAGATTTGTCTTGTTAAGTACAATGTCTCCATAAACAAAACTAGTATAGCTTAGACCATATCCAAATGGAAATAGTGGATCATTTGACTCATCAATATAAAGTGTAACGCAGGCATTACCAGGTACATAAGGACGTCCGGTATTTAAATGGTTATAATATATAGGAATCTGCCCCATTGACTTAGGGAACGTTGCGGTTATCTTTGCAGATGGATTTACATTGCCAAAAAGGACATTTGCAAGTGCCGGAGCCGCCATCGTTCCCCCATGCCAGGCCTCAATGATTGTGCTGAATTGTTTTTCCTCATCTGTTATTATTAATGGGCGCCCACTAAATAATACTAATACTATAGGTTTACCCGTAGTTTTAAGTGCAGCAAGAAGTTGCTTCTGGCATTTAGGAAGTTCCAAATATGCTCTTGAATGGGCTTCTCCGCTCCAATCTGACGGTTCACCAATTGTAGCAATAATCACATCCGCATTTTTTGCGGTTTTAACAGCCTCATTTATCAATGAATCAGACGGAGCCGGATGTGAATTGGGATAAATATTATATTCTTCTGTCACATTAGAACCTCTTGCATATTGCACAGTTGATTTATTAATATTTCTAATTGCATCAAACACAGATGTGGCATTTTTGTCATTCTGAGTCGTCACCCACGTGCCTCGAAGTAATTGACCGTCACTCCCCAAAGGACCAATCACAGCTATCTTCCTATTTTTCGACAATGGAAGCAGATTATCCGAATTCTTTAAAAGTACAATTGATTCTTCCGCCAAATTTTCAGCCACTGAGAGATTATAGGATGAAGCAACTTGCCGTTGTCTGTCTGTATTCCAATATTTAAATGGATTTTCGAACAAGCCCAATTTATATTTTAACTCAAGAATTCTACGGCAACTATTATCTATATCACTCATTGATACTTTACCCGCAAAAAGGGCTTTTTTAATATTAAGGATATATTCCATTGCATTTAAATCCATATCAGTGCCAGCTTTCAAAGCCAAACACGACACATCCATGTCATCCCCCAAACCGTGTGCTTTCATCTCAGCAATCGAATTAGCATCAGATACGACCATTCCCCTATACATCCATTTATTACGGAGAAGATCGGTCAACAGCCATTTATTTCCTGTAGCCGGAATACCGTCAACGACATTAAACGATGACATCAACGTAGCAACATTTGCATCAACAGCGGCTTTATAAGGTGGCAAATAATAATTATACATATTCACACGGCTCATGTCCACCGAGTTATAGTCTCTTCCTGCTTCTGACGCTCCATAAAGAGCAAAATGTTTCACACAAGACGCAAGGGTTGAATCTGATCCCAAATCATTTCCTTGATAACCTCGTACCATAGCTTGAGCTATGGAACTTCCAAGGAAAGGATCTTCACCAGCCCCTTCCGCAATCCTGCCCCAACGCGCATCCCGGCAAATATCCACCATGGGGGAGAATGTCCAATTTATTCCAAAACAAGTGGCTTCATTGGCCGCAATCCTTGCACTCTTTTCTATCAATAAAATATTCCAACTTGAAGCACTACCAAGAGGAATGGGAAAGACTGTATGATAACCATGAATTACATCAAGTCCAAATAGCAATGGAATCCCAAGTCTAGACTCATTGATGGCTATTTTTTGTGCATGATAATTGCCTTCAGGCGTAAAACCGCCTGTAGCCCCCACAAGCCCATTGCGTATAGCTTGCTCTTGGCCCAATGCACTACCTGCAACTTGTGGTACACCACCTGCAGCAAAATTAAGTTGACCGATTTTCTCTTCCAAAGTCATTTTATTCATCAGATTGGATACAAACTTGTTCATCCGAGCTTTTTGGGGAGGATTCGCCACTATACTTAAGGAATAGATAATTGACACCACGAGTAAAAGTGATATTTTTTTCATGTTCAACGGTGTTATTTTATTAATTAAAATTTCATCCGCAAAGATATTAAATTCAAGACATATTGCATTTTTGAGATGTTTCATATTTTATATGGTTTGTTTCAAACCCATTTTTTATATTTGAAACAACCGAATAAATAGTTAAAACAAACGGAAAGATATATTTGATTATAATAAAATAACTTTGCCAAATAATTAATCCTAATAATTACATCATGAAAAAAGTATCATACCTTTTAGGCCTCATTTTATTATTACCCGCTTTTGCCTATTCACAGGAAATCACAACCCGCAGCCCGATCTCGGACGGATTAGTCGTTAATAGTGATTTTTGGACTGCAACAGATGGACTCGGAAGGAAAACGCGTGAATACAGCGGTAAAGATGCTGACCCCAATAAATTCGTTGGGATGTTTTATTGGACCTGGCATCAAGGAGGCGATGCCGATACGGCAAGAATAAAAAATATTTCTCAAATTAAGGATGCAAATCCGGATGCCGTGAATAATTATAATGATCCAATGTGGCGAAAAGGAGACCCCGGATATTTTTATTGGGAAGAGCCTTTGTACGGATACTATAGAACGACAGATACATGGGTATTGCGTAAACATGCGGAACTGTTGGCGGATGCAAAAATTGATGTTGTTTTTTTTGACTGTACAAATGGTTCTTTTACTTGGGATGACTCATTCAGACAGCTGATGTCTGTTTGGGATGAAGCACGTAAAGATGGAGTAAAAGTTCCTAAGATATCTTTTCTGTTGCCATTTTCTCCTTCCAACGCTTCTTTAGTTTCATTGCGACACTTATATCGTACAGTATATCAAGCGAATTATTTTCCTGAATTATGGTTCAAATGGAATGGTAAACCACTCATCATGGCCTATCAGAATAATCTTACAGATACAAGTCTTGACATTGAAATTAAAAATTACTTTACATTCCGTCCTGGGATGCCAGATTATGTATATGGCCCATCTTCACCCGACCAATGGGGATGGCTTGAAGTGTACCCTCAGCACGGATTTGCTCCTTTGGATAATGGGAAATATGAACAATGTACAGTTGGGATAGCTCAAAATACCTGCGCGGCATTTGGAGGACACTGCAGTGCCTTTAATCTGTCAGACACTTATGGTCGCAGCTATTCAAAAGTAAAAGGTTTTGATACTAGAAAAAACGGTTATCTGTATGGCTGGAATTTTGAAGAGCAATGGGACAGAGCCGATGAAATTGACCCGAAAATGGTATTTGTCACCGGCTGGAATGAATTCGTTTCCGGTCAATGGCTTCCGGAAAGTGGCTGGACTGGTAAGCCGTTCTCTTTTGTTGATGAATATGATTGGGATCATAGCCGAGACATCGAGCCTGTTAAAAATTGGGGAGATAACGGTGATGTTTATTATCTTCAATTAGTGGATAGAGTAAGAAAATTTAAAGGCATGAAAGAACGTCCAATCGTTTCTGACCCTAAAACGATTGATATTGCAAATCTATCAGATTGGGGAGACGTAAAACCTGCTTATAATTCTTATAAGAATAATACTAAGACAAGAAACAGTGCCGGACGTTGCGAGAAATATTACTACGACGAAAGTGCAAGAAATGATATTATATCTTCTAAAATAGCAAGAGATAATGATTATGTATATATATATGTCCAAACTAACCAACCTCTCACAGACTCTTCTCAAAAAAACTGGATGATGCTTTTCCTGGATATTGACAGGAACAAAGCTACAGGATGGCAGGGTTATGATTATGTTATCAACCATAAAAGTCCTGACGAAAAAAACGCATATGTAGAAAAATCCATTAGCAACTCTTGGAATTGGCAGGAAGTTGCCAAAGTTGATTACGTCATTAGTTCCAACAAACTTGTAATTAAAATACCACGATCAGCTATCGGATTAAGTAAAGATCCCATAAATATAGAATTTAAATGGTGCGACAATATGCAAGAAGATGGCAATATCATGGATTTTTACGTCAGTGGAGATGTGGCTCCTGGAGGTCGTTTTAATTATGTATATGACACGACAAATAACTTACCTATTACATCAATAAAAAAAGTAGAAAATTCAAAACTTTTCATTTATCCGTCTCCATGTGAAAATATCTTAAACGTAGGAGGAGAGTACAATAAGTATGAGATTTATACAACATCAGGGAGCCTCGTTTTAAAGGGAGTTGGCAATAAAATTGATGTTTCAAGTTTATCCTCTGGAATATATGCTATAAAAACGAATGGGGAAACAAAATGTTTCATAAAGAAATGATGAAACGAAGTATAAAAGATTGCTCACATGATATTATTATTGCTGAAACGCATTTATATCTAACTTTAAGAAATATCAAGCAACAAGATGAGATCACTATTAAAAAGCACCATATTGGCATTTCTTGCTTTAAGCGCCAGTAACATAATTGCAAAAAATGATTCAGAAAAGCACAATCTTGAAAGTATTTTCAGGAATCCGCAAGAAGTTGTCGAGACATCCTGCTATTGGTATTGGATTTCCGGCAACATATCAAAAGAGGGTATCGTCAACGATCTAAAAGCCATGAAGCAGGTTGGAATAAATCGTGCATACATCGGTAACATAGGGCTGCCACCCAATGAAGCGCCTACTGGCGATATCAAAATTATGTCACCGAAATGGTGGGATATTATGCGCACAGCTTTAAAGACGGCTTCCGATTTGAACATTGAGATCGGCATATTCAATTCTCCAGGATGGAGTCAGGCTGGCGGACCTTGGAATACACCGGAAGAATCAATGAAATATCTTGCCACTCAATCGAAGGATGTAAAGGGAGGAAAGATTAATATCAACTTTGAAATGAAGATTAATGATATCAATAAGACTGTGAAAGTGCTAGCATATCCTCTTCCTGAAGATTACATGGTACTCAGTACGAAAAATTCCAATATTTCGCAAAATGCAAGAGAGCTATTCGATGGGAACCAATCTACGACTCTCGCTGTTCCTTCTTCTAATTATTCAATAACAATTACGTCAAAGAATAAACATTTCATAGCAAGGTCACTGCGCATTTTGCCTGATTCAAAACCCATTTTGGGCAAATTGAAAGTTTTAGTGAAAAACGGGAACAAATGGGATACGATCAGAGAAGTTGTCATAGACCGCACAAATCTTTCAACTGATGTAGGCTATGATGTGTTTGCTCCATTTGGTATTACTCTACCTAATGTAAAGGGAAAGGTCTTTCAACTTGCGTTTGAAAATATGAATTCGGGTTGTGGAATTCGAGAAATTGAAATATCATCAGCTCCCATTGTCGAAAAATATGCTGAAAAGATTTTATCTAAGATGTATCAAGCACCTCTCCCTTATTGGAACGAATACAAATGGTATAGTGATACAATAAATAATAATCACAGTGCAATCAAAGAAAAGGATATAGTTGATTTAACTTCACAGTTTAAGAACAACAAACTTTCCTGTACACTTCCTAAAGGTATGTGGCGAATTGTTCGCGCTTATATGCTGCCAACCGGAATATGTAATGCACCTGCGTTAGCCGATGGAAGAGGATTAGAAGTGGATCGCTGGAACAAAAGTAATTTGGAACATCACTATAATAGCTTCATAGGTCGAATTAGAGATAGTATTCCTGTTGAGGACAGAAAGACATGGAAAGTAGTTGTATGTGACAGCTATGAAAAAGCAACTCAAAATTTTGGTGATGATTTTATTAAAGGTTTCAAGGCTGCTTACGGCTATGATCCAACACCATTCTTATTAACGTATAATGGGACAGTAGTAGGTAATGAGGAAAAATCCAATCGTTTTTTATGGGATGTGCGTAGAATGATTGCAAATCGTCTTGCATATGACCACATCGGAGGTTTGCGCAAACTTGCACATAATGATGGATTCAAACTGTGGCTTGAAAATTACGGGCATTGGGGATTCCCAGGGGAGTTCCTTCAATATGGAGGTCAAGCGGACGATATAGCCGGTGAATTTTGGAGTGAAGGCACTTTAGGAGATATAGAAAATCGTGCAGCTTCATCATGTGGGCACATTTACGGCAAACAAAAGGTATATGCAGAATCATTTACTTGTGGTGGCAAAGCCTTCACACGTTATCCCAGCTTAATGAAGCAACGTGGGGATAGATTTTTCACAGAAGGAATCAATAGTACTCTATTGCATCTTGTCATTTCCCAACCGGATGAGACTACCTTCCCAGGTCTCAATGCCCCTTTCGGCAATGAATTCAATCGAAAGAATACATGGTACAGGCAGTTGCATCAATTCACAGATTATCTAAAACGCTGTAATTATATGCTTCAACAAGGTAATTATGTTGCAGATGTGGCTTATTTCATTGGTGAAGATTCACCTGTAATGACAGGAATATGTTCTCCTTCATTGCCCAAAGGCTATCAATATGATTACATTAATGCAGAAGTAATTGAAAAGTCATTAGCTGTTGATTCTCTTCATAATCTTACCCTTCCTCATGGAACCCAATATAAACTTTTAGTACTTCCTCCAATAAACACGATACGTCCGGAATTACTTCGCAAAATCAGGACATTAGTATATGACGGAGCAATTGTTTTAGGTCCCAAACCATTAAAATCGCCAAGTCTTCAAAACTATCCTAAATGCGATGAGGAAATCAAAGTTATGGCTGATGAGCTTTGGGGTGAAAATTCCAAAGGAAAAATAATGAGGAAAATTGGTAAGGGATATATCTTCAAGGACTATGATATAGCTGATATTTTTAAAATGATTGATGTGACACCCGACTTTATTCCACAAAATGATAGCTTGCTCTATGCACACACTACTCAATCAGGAAAAGACATTTATTACATTACCAATCAAAGTAGTGATACGATACAATTTGATGCCCAATTCAGAATAGACAACAGATTGCCACAGCTTTGGAATCCGATCAACGGAAATATTAAAGATATCAATTCATTCGTATCGCTCAATAAATCAACGACTATCCCTATGAAACTTTATCCCTTAGAAAGCACATTCATTGTATTTGAAAAAAATATTCCTGCCAGTGTTTCCCAATATATCTCCTTCGAAAAAAATTATCCAAAACAAGTCTGTATGCAATCACTTAATTCCAACTGGACATTAAATCTTAAAGATATGTTTGGCAACACTCAGAAAGAAACGGATTGGACACTTAGCAGCTGGTCTATTAATCAAAACGATGAAATAAAATATTTCTCAGGAGAAGGAATTTATACGAATTCATTCAAAATAAAAGAAATAAAAAAAACGCAAAAATATTATTTGGATTTGGGTGAAGTTGGCGTAATTGCACAAGTGAAAATCAATGGAAAGAATGTCGGAGGAGTATGGACCCCACCATATCAGCTTGAGATTTCCGATGTCATTAAGACAGGAATAAATGATATAGAGATTACTGTTGACAACACTTGGGTAAATCGCTTGATCGGTGATTTAAATAAGGATGTCACCCAACGTCAGACAAGCTGTCCTAACAATCCTTATTCTGTTAATTCTCCACTTCAACTATCTGGGCTTATGGGTCCTGTAAAAATACTAATGGAAAGAAAATAAAAATCATACATTCTGCTAAAGAATGTGTTTTTCAGAGTGGAAGCTGTCCGAAAAAGTAGAGTTCTGTTTTATGACTATCTGAACAATATTTATTCGTAACGTAAGAGAGAGAAAGCTTTGAGTGAAAATATTCATTTCATTTGGCTCTCCGGTAATACAATTCCTGACTTTAGAACCATTAATAAATTTCGTGACAAACGTTTGAAGGAAAATATAAAGAAATTATTTTCGACAATTGTTCTTTTATTGCAGAATAAGGATATATAAGCATTGACGTTCAACATATTAGCAAAAAAAATAGAATAGGCATCTAATCGTTATACTTTTGTATGGCGGGGAAGTGTGGAGAAAAACAAAGCTAAACTAGAAGCAAAAATACATTCAGTTTTCTCTTTAATAGATGAACATATCGAACAAGATAAATCAGAAAGAAGTCCAAACGAGTTACCCCCGATTGATTCCGCCTCACTAAAAGAAAAAGTAAGTTTGCTTAATAAATTTATAGGTTCAATGAACAAAGCCGAGCAGAAACAAGTAAAGCAATTGCATCAGGATTAACTTCCCCGATTAGAAACGTATGAATCACAATTAGTAAAACTGGGTGAGCGCAATTCTTATAGCAAAATAGATAAGAGCGCAACCTTTATGCGCATGAAGGAAGATCACATTAAAAACGGTCAGTAAAGCCTGCATATAATGTTCAGATATCCACATAGAACCAATTCATAACAAATTTAGGAATCTATCAGAGAGCTGGTGATACAGCTATCTTACCATCTTTTCTACAGGATTTTGAGGGAACCTACGATAAACAGTCCAAAATCATAGCAGCAGATTCGTGCTATGGAAGTGAGAAAGCTACGAGTTCATGGAAGAAAAACAAATAGAGGCATTTGTCAAATATAACCTTTTTCACAAAGAGCAGAAAAGGTCTGGAAGAAAGACGAAGCTACTACACACAATCTATACTACAATCATGAAAAAGACTATTACATTTGTCCCATGGGGCAGTATATGGAGAACATCGGCAAAAAAAAAAGAAAGTCTCTGATTTAGGATATATATCGTCTATGACCCGATATATAGCACAGAACTGTGAAAGTTGTTCACTTAGGCCCCTATGTTACAAGTCTAAGAATAAAAAGATTATAGAGGTGAACCATAAATTGAATGAATATAAAAGAAAGACACGAGAACGGTTACTTTCAGAAGAGGGCATTTACCACAGGAGAAAGCGGTGTATAGAGCCGAAAGCCGTATTCGAACAAATCAAACACAATTCAGCATTGAATAGATTTAGATTAAGAGGTTTGGAAAAAGTAAAGGTAGAATTTACCTTGGTAGCTATAGCCCATAACTTAAGAAAAATGGCCAGAAAAGCCGGTTTATATTTACTCTTTACTCGAATAACTCCATTTTATGGACTCATCACAGTCAAAACTGGAAATATTGAATCAAATTTGATTCAATTTGAAAATAACAAATTGGCTGTATGAAAAAAGAGTGTCCTCTTTTGGGACACCCTCTTTTTATAGAAATTGTGACTATAGGCACTTACAAACAGTTTATGAATAAAGACTCATACTATTTATTTTATTTGTCCGATGTAAGAACAAAAGCAAGAAGTTATTTTCCGCTTTTCTATGCTTATATCGGAATCTAATAAATTTAACATTAGAAACAGAAAATGGAGTTATTCGACATTATATAATGAAACAAAATTCCACTATTTTATTGTCACAGGTGCCCGTAATCTAATATCACGTGATGAAGTCCCTATTAACAATTCATAAATTCCACGATTAGTGATAAAATCTTCCATATCCACATTATATATATTAAATGCATCGGCAGGAACCGTAATAGTAATATTCCTTTTCTCACCTCTCTTGAGAAATATTTTTTCAAATCCTCTTAATGATTTTTCAGGCAAGAAGACTCTGCTATTTATCGGTTTAACATATAGTTGAGCAATTTCAGCTCCATCCATCTTTCCTGTGTTTTCAATATCAAATGACACTTCATATTCGTTTACATCTTTTGGATAAACTTTTATATTGCTGTAAGCAAAGCGAGTGTATGATTCTCCATAACCAAATGGATATTGGGGTTCAATTTTCTTTGTATCATAATATCTATATCCAACAAGAAGCCCTTCACCATATTCGACTTCTTTCTTTCCGTCTTTTGCATGATAAAAGTTGAAACATGGATTGTCTTCCCATTTCTTGTCGAATGTTACGGGCAACTTACCACTGGGATTTACCTTCCCATAAAGTATTTCAGCCAGGGCTTGACCTCCATCCTGCCCCGGATACCAAGCATAAACCAATCCTTTTACTTTATTAATCCAATTTTGCATATCCACGGCACCTCCCGCATTAACTATTACAATAGTATTGGGATTAGCCTTAGCAACGGCATTAATAAGAGCATCTTGATATCCTGGGAGAGAAAAGGTCCTATCTGCACCCTCAACTTCTGTGTCATTATTAAATCCTACGCAGACAACGGCAATATTGGATTTTTTTGCTTGCTTTACCGCATCATCTATAACCATAGAATTATCTTGATATCCGAGCATAGCCGTAGCATTTCCTGTACGATCATAATATTCCAATTTTATACTGTAATCCTTTCCGGATTCAAATTTATACATAGCACTGTTTTGAGTCAATGACTGATCTCTCCAGCAATCCATGATCAATTCTCCATTTACCCAAAGTTTATACCCGTCATCCGCTTTAGCCGTAAAAGTATATATTTTTGATGAGGGAACTCTTACTACACCTGTCCAGCGTATGGAGAAATTATCAACAGGAATAGCCTCGTTTGGACTACCTGCCTGCCAATCAAATATTATGTTTTTATCAATAGTTGTATAGACCGGAACACCCTGCAAATTCGGATTGTTGAAATATTCTGCTTTCAATCCTCTTTCTTTGCTTCCTGAAGTTACATAGAACACGGCATTTTTAAATATATTATCTTTGGAGAGTGTATCTTCCACTAAAACAATTTTTGTTTTGGTACCAACCATCTTTTCAAGAGCCGTATAAAGAGTGGAATAATGGAACGGTATCGTAGTAGAACTTCCACCACCCCAAGACAGAGCATTTGCGTGCGGACCGATAACCGCTATTTTTTTTATTTTGTTTCCGTCTAATGGTAGGATATTCATATTTTTCAATAATACGATACCTTCACGTGCCATATTCAAAGAGACTTTTTCTGCCTCTGGATTATAAAGAGGAATACTTTTATCTAACTGGATATGATCAAGATACCCAGCATGAATAATGGTACGCAATATATTCGCTACCTTTTCATCAATCATGTTCTCATCAATCTTACCTTCTTGAATTAACTTTGTTAGCTTTTCTACCGTAAACTGTTCTGCATTACCCAAAAGCATTTCAAGATCCAACCCGCCCTTAACATCGGCAAGCGCATCATGTGCTGCCCCCCAATCTGACATTACAATTCCCTTGAATCCCCACTGATTCCTGAGCACATCAATGTTAAGATATTTATTGGCAGTCATATAAGTACCATTTACAAGATTATATCCATCCATGATAGTACCCACTTTTGCATCCATTACAGCAGACTTAAAAGCTGGCAGATAGATTTCGTGTAAAGTACGCTTATCAATATTTGAGCTTACATTTCCTCTATCCCATTCTTGATTGTTGCCTGCAAAATGCTTGACGCAGGCTAGTACTCCGTTACGCTGAAGCCCATTAATTAGAGCAACGGCCATTTGAGATGCAAGGAAAGGATCTTCACTGTAATATTCAAAATTACGTCCACAAAGTGGAGATCTCATAATATTTACACCGGGAGATAAGAGAATGTGCACGCCTCGCGCCTTGCAATCTTGAGCCAGAACTTTACCTTCACATTCTATCAAATTGCGATTCCATGTGGACGCAGCGAGAACGCCGGCTGGGAAGCTTGTAGATTTACCTGCATTTCTGACACCGACAGGACCGTCCGACATAATTATTTGGGGAATTCCTAAACGTTCTATTGGACGTATGCAGTAGTTGTCATAAACTCCTAAATATTGAATTTTCTCCTCTAAAGACATTTTGGAAATCAAATCATTCACTCGTGCTTCCACTAATGCTGTTTCTGATTGAGCATGGATGAAACCAAAGCTGCCTATAAACAGTGCCAAAGACAAAAGATATTTTATTTTCATTATTATTTTATTATATTCGTAACTTTAGTTGATAATATAACAGTCTTACTGTTCATTAATTAAGACTTTTTCCCACAGTATTTTATTGTTCTATTTTTTCTATTGTCAGCCATTATCGTACGTTTTATATTTTTTAATGCAAATAGCTATGTTATGGTTTTTAAGAAAATGGGACGGCTTTTTTCCCAAGAAACTTTAAAATCAACACTATTCATGAGATAGGAGTGATGAAATAACCATATTAATGAAATATCAACTTGAAGCTATAAGCGGTATATAAGCCATAAATGACGTATCCTTTGATATATCATTGTCGCATAACATACTCGAATTTAAATTTAGTATACTAATATTTGTAGCGATAGTTAAAACGGCCATTGGGTGCAACATCTCCATAAACATATAAATCAAGAATATCCAGATTTTCACTTTCCGGTATATTGTCAGTCCACTTAAAATCAATTATCTTAGATTCAGGTATTCTTTTTCTTGGTACAGCCAACTGTATCTTATTTCCGACGACCTTGAAGGGCACCCTACATAGAGGAGTCCATTTATAGGTTCCTCCTTCATTTTTATAAAGTTTTAATTCATTTCCATCGGCCTTTACACAATAATCATACCCATGCCAATTGTCATTTTTTTTGTTTATGCTCAACAACAAAGTTATCCAAGGCTCATGACAAGATGGCTGAGCTGGGGTTATATTATTCATAGTCTCTGCAAAGAAATAAAGATAAATCTTATCATGTGCCACTTTGGAAATCACGAAATCATTTCTACCAGTGTTGTTCACTATAGTATCCATATTATTGAAGCCCAAGGTGTTTTGATGCATTACATCACCCTTGTCATCTCTATATTCATAATCGACAGAGTTCCATTGTTTGAAATTTCTATTTAGGTTTATTGTATAATAAGACGATTGTTCAGGAACAACGCGGCCTCCCTTATATTTACGCATATTTGAGACGAATTGCATATAATAATTGTCTCTAATTAAAGGATGTCGACTGGGCTCTATATCCCTATTAAATTCTGCATTATATGCGTCTACAAAACATGTCTCTCCTATTTTTGGAGTAATTCCTGGACGAGTTTCATTAAGATGGACTGAATCTTGTATACAAAAGCGCTGAGCTGTCCATTCATTGAATTGAGTTATCATAAGTACTGGGGGATGAATCTTGTGAGCCATTTTCCATTGCTCATTAAAATAAAGTCCATAAGCAGTTGAATCTGTTAATGCCAGAGCATTAAGGATCGGTTCTGTTCCATTATGATAACTCTTACCTATTTTTGTTGTGGCATGCTGGGCCACGCTCACAGATAATTGTTCCGGGGTATTTGGATTAGCCGACCATCCCGGTACTTGGGGGTAAGATTCAAGCCAAGCCCATTCATTTTTGTTGGATCCTTTCATCCATGCCCAAGATTTGCGATAAGCAAAAAAATTTCTTAATAACAAAGATGTTTCCGATACACTTTCGATATCAGCAAGGATCAATGGTTTACCCTGATATAAATACCAATACTTATTGTATTTTTTATCGGAATAAAAACGAGAATATATTTTTTCAATCATTTTTGCCCCACCCCAATAAGACATAAAACACAATTTTGGAGATTTCATACCCAATGACTCTCGTCTATCTATCTCTTTCATCATTTTTTCGACGACATCATCATAAAGGAAACCATTTGTGACATCAAAGAAAAGAAAATCCACACCCGCATCCGTAAGTAACTGGAGATGTTTTGCTATCACAAAATCATCTCCAGCCTTGTAATATCCCAGTACGGGTTTCCCCCACCAGTGCATCTCACCTATTTCTCCCCATTTAGGGTTAAGAGGATTTTCTTTCAATATATTTGTAATATCAAATATAGGACGCCCTTCCTTGGTATGTTTACCATGCCACAAGTAGTAAAACATCCCGACAGAAGATGATTTATAGGATAAAGGATCCGGCTTCTCACCGACAGATAAGAGTTCCCTTCCCAGATCATCTGTGGCAACCCATGTATCGGCATACGTATCCCAAGTTTGAGCAAAACCACGAGAAACGAGGGACAAAAGAAACAGAAGAAAAATTGTTCGTATATTCATTATTACGGAAGTTTGATAATTTTTGTTCCAAAATTTGTTATGACTTTTATTATGATGGGGGCTGATAGGACACTAAAATCAACTGTACTTGACATTTGGCTATCTTGTTTAATAGTTTTTACAAGTCCTCCTTGCAAATTATAGACGTTGATAATAACATCAGATGCTGTCGGTAAATTGTAGGAAAGCAACACTTTTTGAGATGTAGCACGCAAAGCCCTTATATCCAAAATGTTCTTTGCCTCAGTAACTTTGATTCCCGTAGGAACTAATGAACCTTTGTAGCGATAATTGAATCTCCCGTTAGGAGCTACGTCACCTTGATCAATAAAATCCAATATATCCGGATTCTCAGGAATATTATCAGCCCATTTGAAATCAATATCACCTTCGATAGTAATGCCTAAATCACTTTTCTTCAAAGCAAAATACATTTCATTCTGCTTTACGAAACGCGTAACAAGAGTAACAGGAGCCCATTGATAGTCTTTTCCAATGCACTTCATTAAAGTATATTTACTATCAGTCGGATTTTTCATAACAGCGTAGTCATAACCGTTCCACCCTGTCTTATAATCACAATCGCTATTAATAAGCAGTATCATCCATTGTTTTGAGAAATTATAATTAGAGAAGTTAGCGGCTGTTTTCACATAGAAATACATATTAGAATTATCCTTCGTAAGCTTTGCCATGACAATATCATTTCTTCCCGAATTATTGGTCATAGGCGCCATATTCTGGAATCCCTGTGTACTTCTATGAGTTATGTCACCAATATCATCTCTAAATTCGGGAGTAACGCTTGTCCACTGGAACATATCTCCATCTAAGGTTATCGATTGGGGTGCCGAAGGCGTTGGAATTGTCCTAACACCTTTATACCTTCTCACATTCGAAACCATTTGAAGATAATAATTATCACGTATCAAAGGATTTGTACTGGGCTCAATATCCCTATTGAATTCTGCATTATATGCATCTACAAAAAAAGACTCTCCCAAAGTAGGTATTCCCCCTGGACGGCATTCACCAAATTCATCTGGGCTTTTTATAATAAATCGTCCAGCCATACATTCATTAAACTGGGTAATCATTACAATGGGAGGGCTCTGTGAAAAAGCTTGCTCCCATTGCTCGGAAAAATAGAGCCCTTTCGGAGTATCTTCGCACACGGCATAATGATCCAAGGGTGGTTCTTTGCCTGAATGATAACTTTTACCTATCTTACTTGTTGCATGCTGTGCGGTAGACACAGAGATTTGTTCTTTTGTCATTAAGCCGTTTACATAAGTCCAACCACATTTTTGAGGATAATTTTCGAGCCACCCCCATCTATCTGGTTTTGAATCTCCCATCCATGCCCAGCAATGACGTGTTGTAAAATGAGTTTTAATTTCATCACTAAGACTCGCAATATCATCTATATTGACCAGCAATAAAGGTTTCCCTCTATAATAGAACCAATATTTATCATAATCGGGATTGGAATAAAACACATCCCAAAGATGTTTCACAACACCCGAAGCATTGGCATTGATAGTATAAACTAATTTTGGAGAGGGTAATCCAAAATTTGTCCTTCTGTCTATTGCAGCCATTAACCGTTTCACGGCATCATCATAAGTAAAGGCATTTGTCACATCCATAAATAGAAAATCGACTCCGGCATCCGTCAGCATCTGTAGATGCTTATCATAAACGAAGTCATCCGTATTAACATAATAACCAAGTTGTGGCTTTCCCCACCAATGAGGCTTTCCCTCCGGACCAAATTGTGGATTCACGGGATTCTGCTTCAGAATTTCAGTAATATCATAAATGGGGTCGCCATTTGTTCCATGAGGGCCATTACAGATATAATAAAACATACCCACAGTCTTATTCTCTTTAGGTGTGAATATGCCTGTTTCCGATGTATTTACGATTCTCCCGAGTTCGTCCACAGCGACCCAAGTATCACTATATGTATCCCAAATATCGTCTACGGCATGTACATATGGGCAAAATAACAGTGAAGCCACAATCTGAATGACAATACTTTTCTTATTTTTCATTTTATACAGGATTTTATATTCAAAGGACAATTTCGCCTTTGACTGTATTTTCAGAATCACCTCCTACAAAAACATTATATGTGCCATGTTCAAATATCCATCCTTCTTTTTCTTTGAAATATTTCAGGTCATCTTTTGAAACATTGAACTTCATGATCTGCTTTTCTCCGGATGACAGATATATTTTTTGGAAACCTTTCAGGCTTTTTACAGGTTGACTTATTGAAGAGGGGATTTTACGAATATAAAGTTGCGCAACTTCTTCTCCTCCCCTATTTCCTACATTTTCAAGCGTAATGGAAGCGATAAGTCCATCCTTACCATCAGGCACCACTTTCAAGCCGGAATATTTGAATTGAGTGTAACTTAATCCATAACCAAATGGAAATAAGGCCTTATTGGGTATATCCCTGTAAATAGAGCGTAGCGGATCATCAGGCCGTTCATAAAGAGGTCGCCCAGTTGGAAGTTGGTTATAATANNNNGGNANNTGCNNNNTNNNNTNANNNAANGNNACAGGNANTTTACCNGATGGATTATAATCTCCAAAAAGAACATCGGCAATGGCATTTCCACCTTCTGTGCCAAGGAACCAAGTTTCCAACAAGGCATCACTCTGATCAGCCACTTCCGGTATAACCAACGGACGTCCATTGGATAAGATAACAACAATAGGCTTATTCATTTTTTTTAATTTTCTAAATAATATCATCTGACATTCGGGTAATTCTATATTTGCGTAGGACTGTCCTTCGCCAGACATCCAGCCATATTCACCCATTGAAAGAATCACAATATCGGCATTCTTGGCTATTTCTAAAGCCTCATCCATACTTGAGGCCGAACGAACTTTGCTTCCTTCTGCATATTTCACATCAGCATGTGGTATTTTAGATTTTATACCTTCGAGAATGGAGACGGGATCTTCCCCACGTCCCAAACCGATCCAAGTTCCGTTCATATCGGTTCTACTGTTGGCAAGTTCACCAATTACGGCCACTGACTTTATACTTTTTGAAATGGGAAGCAGATCTTTGTTTTTCAATAAGACGATTGAACTTTTAGCCAAATCTCTGGCTATATTGCGGTTTGCAGAAGTAAAGACATCTGTCCGCTCTTTTACACTGTCACAATATAAATAAGGATTTTCAAAGAGTCCCAAATCATATTTTACTCCCAATATATTTGCAACAGCTTCATCAATAGCAGATTCTTTCACTTTCTTCATCTTTACCAATTTTGCTAACTCCTTGATATAGATATTACTTTTCATATCCATGTCAAGTCCTGCATTAATAGCCAGACATGCAGCATCCATGGAATCAGCAGCAAGTCCATGAGGAATCAGTTCTGCTATCGCTTCAAAATCAGACACCACAAAGCCCTTAAATCCCCACTCATTACGAAGAACATTCTTTAAAAGCCAGCTGTTGCAAGTTGCAGGTATATTATGATAAGCATTGAATGCAGACATTAATGAGGGTGCACCAGCATTGATCGCAGCTTTATAGGGAGGAAGGTAGATGTTACGCATTGTACCTTCACTCAATTCTATTGTATTGTAGTCGCGGCCGCTTTCTACAGCACCATAGGCAGCATAATGCTTTACACAGGATGCAACGCTTCGCCCTTCATTCAGTCCACTTCCCTGAAATCCCTTGACACGTGCAGCCGCTATTTTTGAACCAAGATAAGGATCCTCACCCGCACCTTCAGCGATACGTCCCCAGCGTGCATCCCGGCACACATCCACCATAGGGGCATATACCCAGTTTACACCAAGTGCAGAGGCCTCCAAAGCTGCAATTCCTTCAGATTTTTCAATTTTAGTCAAGTCCCAACTTGCCGCCCCACCAAGCGGAATGGGGAAGATGGTACGCATTCCATGTACACAATCAAATCCAAAAAGCAAAGGGATTTTCAGACGTGTGCTATCGACCGCAAGCTTCTGGTACTTACGAGCAAGGTTTGCTCCGGCAACATTAAATACAGCGCCTGCTCCCGCTTTCACCCATGCAGCCTCTTTTTTAGCAGTTGCATCGGGATCTCCTCCAGATAAGACATTATTGAGCTGGTTTATTTTTTCTTCAAGAGTCATCTCCTTTATCAGACTCTTTATGAATTTTGATTTTGTAGAATTTATCTTTTTATTATTAGTCGCAGCACCAGAGAAGCTCACTATTGCCAAGAGGATAAATATTAAAAGTTTCTTCTTTATCATTGTTTCAACGAAATATTTTGTGAAAGGACTATTGTCTCTGAATTTTTTCCTACTTCAATTACATAATCACATAAATCTTTTTTCCAGTCTCCACGTGTCACGTCATAATATGAGAAAGCGCTGTCGTCAAGAGTGAATTCGATTTGACGAGATTCACCTTTTTTCAAAAACACCTTCTTGAAAGCCTTCAATTCCCGTACCGGACGATTAATAGACGGATTCACCGGACGTACATAGATCTGAACGACATCAGCGCCATCATATGATCCCGTATTTTTCAGAGTCAGCCGACATTCGACTTTATCACCCTTATTCTGCAACATGAAATCAGAATATCCGAAAGTTGTATAGCTTAATCCATGTCCAAAGGGAAATTGTACATCCTGAGGGTGGTTATCAAAATATCTGTATCCAACGTTGAGACTGTCTGTATAGAGAACATTCATATCATCTTGAGAAGCCAATTTTAGGCATGGATAATCTTCCAGTTTTTTAGCCCATGTAAAAGGCAAACGCCCGGACGGATCTTTTTCGCCAAAAAGAACGCTTGCGATAGCATTTCCCCCTTCCATACCGGGATACCACGCTTCAATCAACGATTTTGAATTTTCAATTATACCTCCAAGTTCCAATGGAGATCCATTAATAAGCACCACATTCATATTTTTATTGAATTTGGCAAGAGTATTGATTAGTGTCTCCTGTGCTTTAGGAAAGACCAGACTGGCACGATCACGACCTTCTGTGTCAATACTATGGTCAATACCACCCACAAAAACAATTGCATCAGCATTTTTAGCCACTTTCTTTATATTTGCGAGTTGCTTTGCTGCGACTTCACTTTGAGGTGTTTCAATCTCTACCCGTATGGCGGCATCACCTGTTCCCCGAGAATAAATAAGGCAAAGATGAAAAGGAATTCCTTTCTTCATGTCTATATTTGCTGTCTCGATTCCGTTGTTTCTGCTATTTTCCACAATAGCTATTGGAGCTCCCCCCCATTCATTGTTGTAGACTAAAGCTGAGCCACCACCTACTATAAATTTCAAAGCATATTTCCCATCAACTATAGGATAAATCCACGTATCAAAACGTGCTTCTCTGAATTCATCAACTTTTATTGCAGGATCTGGTGACTTCATTTCCCACATGTAATTTATATTATTCACCGTTTTGCTAACAACAGGTTCACCAGCTCCCTTTTTGTAGTATCGCACATTCACACCATTTTCATTATCATTTGCCTTTAGCATTGATTGCGGAATCAAAGTAAAGCCACCTAACTCATCGGACGATATATAAGTAATTTTATTTTCACCTGCGATTTTCTTAATACCTTCTAGTGGAGTTATTTCATATGGAGGTTGCACCCAAGAACTACCACCCATTGCCAAAACGCAAAAAGGTTTGTTAGCATTCGGGCCTGTAACAAGAATGTTTTTTATCTTATTTTTATTTAAAGGTAGTGCTTTGTCTTTATTCTTAAGAAGTACGATTCCCTGTTTTGCTGTTTCTTCAGCAATTTGCTGATGTTCTGGAGTGTTTAGAGTGGCTCCGTCATGTAATTTTCCATTGTCAAGAAATCCCAATGCATTATATACATGCAATACTCGACGCACCTTGTCATCTATTTCCGCTTCCGAAACACGCCCCTGCTTTACTGCTTCAAGTAATGGCTTACCAAAACCACAATTATCACCTCCGGGCATCGACACGTCAAGTCCGGCAAAAGCTGCTTTCTCAGTTGACCGAGTACCAAGCCAATCAGTCATTACGAATCCCTGAAATCCCCACTTGTTTTTAAGAATATCCGTCAAGAGTTTACGATCATCGCTTACATAATTATAATTCAAACCATTTGCAGCAGTCATAATAGTGAGCACTCCATTGTCCACTGCTTCTTTGAATGCAGGCAGATAAATTTCATTTAAGGTACGGTCATCAATCACCGAAAAATATAAATTTCTATTATTCTCCCTATTATTACAAGCAAAATGTTTGATACATGCTGCAACTCCTTGACTTTGAACACCTCTGACGTGAGCTGATGCAATCTTACCATTCAGGAAAGGATCTTCTGTATAATATTCAAAGAACCTGCCACCAAGCGGATCTCTCAATATATTGCAACCAGGACCGAGAAGAACACCTTTATTTAGTGCACGAGTTTCCTCACCCATGACTTTTCCAGCCTGCTCTACAATATCAGGATTCCATGTTGCCCCCAAAAGAGTTCCGCATGGAAAAGCTGTTGTCCCGACTTGAGCATTAGGGCCACGAGGTCCGTCACAACAACCAATTTCGGGAATGTTCAATCTTGGTATACCTCTAAAACCCATTCCTGTACCATAACAAAAAGATACTTTTTCCTCAAGGGTTAAAGCCTTTATGATATTATTGATTTTCAATTCGTCTTCAGAGGATGAAGCACGTATATTGGATAAAATTAAGAGAGATAATAGTGAGGTAATAATAATAGCTCGTTTCTTCATTATTTTTTAATAATTAAATGGATTTAATATTTCACCATCCTGGATTTTGGAAATTTGTACCTGTCCTTGATTTTAATTTATTGGCTTCTTCTCCCGGAATAGGGAGTCTAAGATACTTATCCGTACTGGCATTTCTGTTGTCATCAATTAAGACTCTTTTGTAAGTAACCCGTCCCAAGATTCCCGGTATGACCTCGATGCCTGTGAGAATCTTATCTATATCAATAATTTTCCACCTTCTTACATCGTAGAATCTCTGTTCTTCGAAGGCAAATTCCACTCTTCTTTCATTTCTCACCCTTACTCTGAAATTATCAACGTTTATTCCTTGTTTTATGGGTGGCATGTTCACTCTGCTACGAACCTCATTGATTGCATCCAATGCTTCCTGGGGAGTTGTTCCGGTTGAAGCTTCATTAAGAGCTTCTGCATAATTCAGATACAATTCTGCAAGACGGAAAATTTTATAATAACCGTCATAATTGGTAGTTCTGTCTGAGCGGCTACTATTGAATTTTTTCAAATAATACCCGGTTCTTGTATTTCTGATACTGGTAGCTGATGGTGCACAAGCTCCTGTAGGTCGCGTATCCACTTTGGTTTTTCCATCAGGTGTAAAATATGAATTATGATGATATATGGTTGCATCCAGACGGGGATCTCTGTTGTCATAGGGTTTATTGTCGTTATAATCTGAAGCCTCAGGATTGATTATCGGCTGCAAATGTTGTTCATCGGCATATCCCAAGATTGGCATAACTCCTGATTTTGTCTCATAGCAATCGACCAGTTCCTGACTGGGGCATGCCCCTGCCTTGGTCTGGCCCGTAATTATCGGCAAACCGCTGTAAGACCATATTGCCAACTGGTTACGAGCTTCCATGATCGTTTCAGTATCGGTAATTCCCTGAACATCTGAGCGAGTTATGAAATAGAGGTCGTAAGCATTTAATGCGGCATTGCCTACCGGCTTTGTTTTAAATAGTGCATAACCATGCTCTGTAGCAAGTCTGAGTGCCTTACCTGTAACTTCCGCCGCCTGTTTCCATGTAAAAGTTCCGTCATTATTGAGGGGACTTGCAGCATAGAGCGCAGCTTCAGACATGATTGCACAGGCCATACCTTTACTGAAGCGAGAACGTTCATTATCCGACGTACCCGAGAACCATGTCAGCTTAATATTCGTATCCGGTACATCCAGCACTTTCTGACAATCTGAAATAATTTGGCGGGCACAATCGGCAAAGGATGCCCGTTTTAGATTCGTGTAATCAAAATCTATTCCGGTGTAAACCAGTACCAGAGGTACACCTCCAAAATTTTTAATGAGGTTTAGGTAGTAATATGCCCGAAGCCCATAAGCTTGTGCTCTGAAACTCTCACGTTCCAGTTCATCGTAAGTAACGGCATCATCTATATTGGCAAGAAATTTATTGCATTTACGTATACCCTCATAGCAATTGCTCCACCATTCAGGGTTACTGATTGGGTTGTTGAAAGCTGTAACCTGCCCCGTCTGCCACTGAGTGGCTATTCCGTTTTGAAGATTCATTACATCAAAAGCCTCATCAGAGAATGTAGCCATCAGTGTATTGTCTTTCAACATATCAGCTCTACCGGTAAGGTTGGCATAGCAATAATTCAAGTAGCCGGCCACTTTCTTCGGATTGCTAAAGACGTCTTTGTCAGTAATTCTTCCATCATCGATTTCATCTATTGCAGTACAACTGGCCAATCCACCCATTGTCAGAATCAGGAAGAAAAAATATGATATTATATTTTGTTTTTTCATCATTGCACCATTTTAAAAATTAATATTCAGCCCGATATTGAATGTTTTGTAAACAGGATAAGTGTCGATATTGGTTTGTTCAGGATCAATATTCTTGAATTTAAAGTTGGTAAATGTCAACAGGTTTTCTCCACTTAAGAAAAGTCTCACTTTCGTAAGATGGGCCATATTTAAAATTTTCTCCGGTAGAGAATAGCCTATTATAAGATTCTTCAATCTTACGAAATCATTCTTGGATATAAGAAAATTATTGACTTCAAGACTTGATGCACCACCCGCAGATAATGCCGGATAAAGAATTTTTTCTCCGTTGGCATACCTTTCGGCTGTCCAAGCACTCTGATGTATTGGCGAATAAGTTCCCTGAGCCCAGTCTTCATGAATACCCGGACCATTATAAAAAGCGGCCTTGCCGGCATTACCCTGCCAAAACATACTGAAATCAAATCCTTTATAAGCCATGTCTATATTTAGGCTGTAGTCATAACTTGGAATCATCTTTGTACCGGCTAATGGTGCCATATCCTTCTGATTTATCACTCCATCATTATTGAGATCCTTATATTTCAAATCTCCCAAACGCGGAGCTTTCATGCCCTCGTATATTAGCTTATTATTGTCAAGCTCTTCTTGTGTATTGAAAAACCCGTTTCCGTTTGAATAATCTACGATGTAACCGAACTGTTTCCCCAGTGCATAACCAGTGGTCCGGTAAGGATAAGCATATCCGCTTGAACTCAAATCAACTTCCCCACTGCTTATCACCTTGTTTGTATTGTAGCCAAAAATTCCCGTTATGTCCATCTCTAGTCCGCAGTTCAGTTTACGACTATATTCCAATGTCAGATCCACACCTTGACTTCTTATCTTTCCAATATTTTCATAAGGCAGATTATCGGAATTAATACCAGTTATGCCCGGTTTTGAAAAATCTTTTCCGATGACACCATTTTGGGACGTTTTCCAATAATCAAAACTTGCCTTAAACGAATTAAGAAAGCAAAAATCAATGCCATAGTTCTGCTGGTAAGAAGTTTCCCATGTAATATTTGCATTACCCAACAAATATTCTTTGATCAATGCTGCCGTATAAAGACTGTTGATATAGCCGGAACCGTTTTCCTGACGGATCTCGGAACTATAAAGAAGACGACCGATTGAATAAATATTATCGTATTTCAATGCACCGTATGAAGCGCGTACTTTCAGCAAATCCAACCATTTAATTCCTTTCATGAATTGCTCGTTTGAAACATTCCATGCTCCAGAGATCGTTGGAGATATATGATATTGATTTCCCTTGCGAAATTCTTCACTTCCGGCATCTGTCAGTGCCCCCTGAATAAAATATTTATTGTCCCATCCCAAATGCAATTGCCCGGCAAACTGTATCCTGCGATAAGGTAGGACATATTTTGAATTAAATGAGGAGGATATTCTATCTTCTGCCAGATAATTTGCGAGAGCATTTACCTTAAGCTTATTAAGAAAGGTTCTCTCAAATAATAAGGATCCTTGGACATTCATAGAGTAAACAGTATTGGAACTTTTGCCCAGTGATAGCGGAGAATCCGCATTACTTCCAAAGGGTACCGTATTTCCATCCTGATCAAACACATATCTTGTATAATCGGCCGTTCCGTCAATGGTTCCTGAATAATAAGAATGGTAACCAACCATTGCATTAGCAGACAATCCTTTTGTCAGGAAGCCCATATCCAAGTCAAGATTGAAATTGGCATTTACATCAGTACCGGTGCTTTTTGAATAACCAGTTTTGTTAATCTTACCATAGACCGGATTGGGAAAATTCTCGGTCGTGACTATCTTTCCATCATCCGACAACGGACCAGGTACTGTGGCAGGAGTCAGCATGATTCCCTCAAGAATGGAAGATGTATCGGTATTGCTTCCGTTATTCCTATAGATACGGACATTAGTATTCAGTCCGGCATTCAGATATTTGAACACATTCACCTTTACGTTGGAAACGGTCGTGAAACGGTTATAATAAGGTCTTGGGTCGAATTTTCCATTCTTATCTGCCTCATATATACCATCTTGATGTGTAAACCCTGTATTCAGATAAAATTGTATTCTTTCTGTACCACCTGTTCCGCTTACATTATAGATTTGGGTAGTGGTGCGTTTCTTGTAATACATATCTTTCCAGTTATTATTCACCCCGCCTTGATTCTTGAAGGCTTCAAGTTGCTCAGGCGTATAAATAGCGGGGAGTCCATCATTTGACAGAGCCTCATTCCTAAGCGTTGCATAAGTATAGGAATCAAGAGGTTTGTATTCTCTGGTATATCCATTGATTCCAAAATTCAAATCGGCGTGTACTTCCGTCTTCCCCGCCCGACCCTGTTTCGTATTGATAAGTAGCACACCCTGTGCGCCAAGCGGTCCATAAAGAGCCTTTGCAGCAGCATCCTTTAGCAATGTAACTGACTCAATCGTATTGGGATCAATCGTATTCGGCGACAGTGTCGGTGCCGGAACACCGTCAAGCACACACAAAATGGCATTGCCATTGCTCGAGAAAATGCCCCTAATGAATTTTGAAGTACCGTCAGAACCAGGAGCAGAAGACCCCTGCAGGGAAGTCAGTCCGGCAAGGCGGCCGGTCAATGTCTGATCCAAACCAACGGAAGGTGTTTTCCCTATAGCAGAGGCATATACACTGGAACGTGCTCCAGTATAAGCAGATTCGGGCACCATTTGTCCAAGGCCATTATTCACCAATTTTTCCTGTCCTGAATAATTAGGAACCATATTTACCTTTATTTCATCCTTTCCATTCAAGGTAATAATTTCATTTCTATAACCCAAATAGCTGCAGGTGATTTTGGACGTATAGTCCGGCACACTAATTTTGAAGACACCATCCATGGCACTCATGGTATAAATTTGTGTTCCAGGAACCGTTATCACAGCCCCGGCTATAGGTTCGTTACCTTCATCCATAACTTGTCCAGAGACATACACTTTGGCATTCATGGATAAGGTTATCATACCTGTGAACAAGACATACGCAAGTATTTTCTTTCTAATATTTTTCATTGAAGTTGAGTCTTAAAGTTTACCATCCCGGATTTTGCCAGTTTTCTCCTGTAAGTGATTCCATACGCGCGGCTTCTTTCCCCGGGATGGGCCAGAAATGCCATTTTGCCAAATAAGAATATTTGCTGGGATCAGATCCATTGCTATTGATAAGAATTCTTTGGTAGGAAAGATTTACACCGTTTTTGGTAATTTTCATGCCTGTAGAGAATTTTTCGTTTTCCAAGTTATCAGATTCTCCAATCCAGCGACGGGTGTCAAAATAGCGATTTTCCTCAAAAGCCAGCTCTACCTGACGTTCATGACGGACGATTAATCGCGCTTCCTCCTTATTAGACGCGCTGACATCCACCGATGGATCAAAACCGGCACGGTGTCTAATTTCATTCACAAGTTTCATGGCCTCATCTATTTTTCCAACCTCAACAGCCGTTTCTGCAAGATTTAACATAACAGCTCCCAACCGATAAAATTTCCATTTACCGTCATCGTCGCCTTTATAGTTTGCGAACTTCCTCAAATAATAACCTGTACGCGTATAACGGGCACCTTGGTCCTTGATACTGCTGTTTCCGCCAACCCAAATTTCCACCTCATGCACCGTAGCTCCTTTCTGTACCGTACTACCATTGAATATTACAGTTGCCTGTAACCTAGGATCACGCCCCGAATATGGATTCTGGGGGTCATAGCCCGAATTGGTTGTGTAGTTGGGATTCAGATGCATCTCGTCATTATAGGGTTTGGCTAAATCAAGCACAGGCTTACCGGTAGCAAGCATATCATAGGCATCCACAAGTTCCTGAGTCGGCACGGTTCCTGCCAGATAATTACCCTGTACTGGAGTTCCTGCAATCCACCATCTGTTCTGCATACCAAAGTCCGATTGCCAGATGGTTTCTTTGTCTATAGGATTGCTCCCCCAATAGTTATTTTGAGCAAAATACTCCCCATAGGCCGAGTTATAATTTTTCGTAAGCATCTTCGTATACAGTTCATAACCATTTGCCAGCAATTGGGTGTAAGCATCATTGTTTGTCTCATAGGCCCATTGCCAAAGATCTTCACCCCCGTTATAAAGCGGACTTGCGGCAAACAATGATGCCTCCGACTTGATAGCCAGTGCTATAGCCTTTGTCATACGATACTTCTGTTTTACATCATTAAGACGCCAAGGAAGATTTGATTTCAATCCTTCATCACAATCCGCGCAAATAAATCGAAGCACATCAGCGGATGAAGACTTCTTGATGCTGCCATAAGGATAGTCATTATCTAACGGCTCTGTAACAATAGGTAAAGGCCCATAGAATTTGAGCAATTGTAAATAGAAAAAGGCTCTCAACACATGGGCCTCGCCTGTCCATATATTTCTGTTTTCCTCATAGGAAAGGGTTGCGGTGGGAATATATTTCAAAAAAGTATTGATAATACGAATCTGCTGCCAATCCCTCTGCCAGAACATACAATCGAATGAACCGGTATTAAACTTATCCATAGGAAAGTCCGTGGCACTAGCCTGCCCCTTATATGCCAATATCGGTCCGTATTCATCATCGTTGCCCCATCCTTCGTCACTCAAAGCACAAGGATAGTTTTGAAACCAAAAATAATTGGCAGATTTCTGAGGCAGATTATTGAAGCTGCTGCTGAAATATGCAGCGCATAGGTCTGGATCCTGAAAAACTTCTTCCAGAGATGTCCGTCCATCAGGTGTTGCATCCAAAGTGCCACTGCATGAATTAAGTGAAGCAAGGCATAACAAAACACTAATGCCACCTAATATTGTATTAGATATTTTCATTGTAAAGATATTTTTCATTAAAATCTTAAATTGACTCCAAAATTAAATGTTCTCATTGTCGGATAAGTCATCGGATTAGCCTGTTCCGGATCAAAGGATTTCGTCCTTAGATTTTGCCAAGTCACTAAATTTTCTCCCGACACATAAACTCTTACATCTGAGGCTCCGATTCTTTTCGTGATACCCAAAGGAATTGTATATCCAAATTCAGCATTTTTCAGACGGATGTAGGAAGCATCCATTATAAAGAAATCATTAGCCAGATGACTTGTAGACTGATTATAGGCAAGTCGCGGATAGAATATTTTTTCACCGGCAGCATAACGCTCAGCTGACCATCTTTCAAGATGCATGTCCGTATAGGCCTTAGGACCTGCAGCCTCATTTATACCCCAACCGTCATAGAATTTCGAATATTTACTAACCCCTTGGAAAAGAACCGAAAAGTCAAAGCCTTTGTAATTAGCGCCAAAATTAAATCCATAAGTAATTTTGGGCAACATGGAAGAATACCCGATAGGAGCCAGATCTTTGTCATCAATATTTCCATCTCCATTCAGATCTTGGTAAATAAAATCACCGGGTTTAGGCATACCGATCTTATAGTTCAGCCCGCTCTTTTTTATACTTTCATCACTATAGAAGAAGCCTGATCCGTCTCTACCCTTCTCCATATTTTTTGAGCAATCGATTTTATATCCCCAGCATTGTCCGATCGCAAATCCCGTGGCTCGGTAACGGTAGGCATATTCTTTACTGAGCATTGCCTCGTCAGTGAACTTGATTTTGTTGTCTGTATAGGCAAAATTACCGCTTATATTAAAGCCGAAATCCTTGTTGATGATTTTTTTATAACTTGCATTAATTTCAAATCCTTTGTTGTCCACCTTGCCCATGTTGACCAGACGCAAGGCGCTGGATTGAAGTCCTTGAATATCGGGAACGGTTCCGCGGTTAATCAGAATATTGCTCCGTTTTTCATAGAAGTAATCAAATGACAGATTAAATTCATTACTGAGAAGGCCCAAGTCTATACCGTAGTTCTGTTTCCAAGCTGTTTCCCAAGTAATGAGTTTGTTTCCAAGATATTTTTCAACAACTTTTACACCGTCAATGATGCTCGGAACATTTTCTTGAAGTGCACCTGTTCCTGTCTTTCCTATGTTATCAAGATACAGAAAGCGATAGCCTCCGAAGGAATCGTTGCCGACCTTGCCGTAAGACATTCTCAATTTCAAATTACTGACAAAGTTCTGGCTCTTCATAAACTTTTCGTTGGAAATGACCCAGCCAACCGACCATGCCGGGAAGAAGCCGAACCTTTTATCCGGAGAGAATTGCTCTGAACCGTTGTATCCAGCATTGAATTCAGCCAGATACCGGTTATCGAAAGCATAAGTGAGACGTCCGGCAATACCAATGACATTGAATGGAAGATACTTGTCTTGATAGCCCTCATCTTCCCTTGATTCCTTTATGTCGCGTTGGGCAAGCACCATACCAGTAACACTATGCTTTTCATCAAATGTACGTGCATAATTCGTCTGGAACTGAAGATTCGTATACCAGCCGCTGGAAACAGAACGGCTTATTGACAGAGGGGCGTCGGCATCATCATCACCGTCATAAAGATAATAGGGCGTCGGATGAGAGGGATCATTGCGCTCATATTTGTATATTACGAAATTCTTGTTTCCGGTAGTCGTATTGATGGAACGTGACTGGAAAGAGACTTGCCCTTTCATGGACAATCCGGGAGTCAAAAAGTTTAAATCAACATTGAGATTGCCAGTTACATCCACGCCGGAACGCGTTTCAAGCTGATATCCCGACCTGTTAATATGTCCATAAGCCGGTTGGGCTGCACTTGCTGAAGTCAGGATAACCTGTCCCGGACGAACCGGTCTGAAAGTCTGTCCGTCATAAACGTCAAACCCTTCCACTGTCATCGGTCCGGGAGATGTTGGCCGTGCAGAAAGGGCATCAGCGTAAATAACATCTTTAAGGCCGTTTGTACCATTTACCTTCTCTATATAGCTTGCCAGATCTACCGTAGCCTTTACATATTTGCTGAACGTATAATCAATATTGGAACGAAAGTTGTATCTGTTCAATGTAGATTGCGGGTCATAACCTAATTTTTCTTTGCTTTCGGTATTGTACATACCACCCTGATACAAATAGCCCGTATTGACAAAAAACTGCAATTTATCAGTACCCCCAGAGATATTCACGTTTCCCCTGACCATCCGAGAAGTATTTTTAAAGATTATGTTCCTCCAGTAATTGTCTGGGTACCAATATCTCTGAACGGCATCAGTAGGACCACCATTCTTCCAAGTGTCGAAAACACCCACTTCCGCATCTGAGAATTCATGGGCAACGCCGTCGTTGTCGCAGGCTTCATTTAGTAAACGTGCATAATCCCAAGAGTGGATTCTCATCGGAGTACGGCTGAAAGACTGGATGCTGTACTGGACGGAAGGAGTAACTGTCACCGATCCCTTTTCACCGCGCCTTGTGGTAATCAGAATGACACCGTTTGCACCGCGGACACCAAATACGGCTGTTGCAGAGGCATCTTTCAAAACCGAGACTGTAGCAATTTCATTTGGGTCGATTTCACGGATTGAACTTCGGGGTACACCATCCACTAATATAAGCGGAGATGTACCATTGGTTGTGGCTGCACCGCGCAAGAACATTGTCACGTCATCACGCCCTGGTTCTGCGGAACTCTGGATAGTGGTCAAACCCGGAAGTTTACCGGCAAGCGTGGCACTCAAATTCGGTGCAGAACTCTTAAGAATCTCCTTCCTGTCTATGGCCGCCACCGCACCTGTCACAGTTACTTTTTTCAGCCTGCCATAAGCTACGACCACGACCTCTTCTAGTTTTTTAACATCTTCCTTCATCGTAACTAGCATAGGTGTCTTGGAAGGTCTCAATGTCTGTGTTTCAAACCCTATATAAGAAAATACAAGCAGAGAATTGAGTGAGGTGATCTCAATGGTGAATTTCCCATCAAAATCACTCACGGTAGTTGCCTTGGCATTTCTCTCAAGGATCGTCACACCGATAAGCGGTTTACCGGATTCATCTACAACGGTACCGCTGATTTTAACATTGGCAAATGCAAATGTCGGAAGGATTATCAGGAACATAAGAAGTAGGAATGTTTTTTTCTTCATGGATGCCATTAAATTCTTCAGGTAATCTGCAAAATACATTTTTATGGATTCATTCATATTAAATTGGTTTAATTACGGATGCAAAGGAAGATAAAAAGGCACAATGCAGCCGTCTCAAATTGTTCCTTTTTTTTGCACCTTTGTTCCATAATAGAAAAGTTCAGGTATCAGAGGAAATACGCTGCAATACATCATGCAAGTTATTTATAATCAGTAAGATAATCTTTCGGTGATACACCAAAATGCTTTTTAAAACAAGAAGAAAAATGCGATTGCGTTCCAAACCCAACCATTTCACCGATCTCGTTCAACGGATATTCTCTGAGCTTGATTAATTCTACTGCACGGTTCAGTCTGAACACACGGAGAAAATCATTTGGAGTCATGCCTGTCAACGATTTTACCTTCCTATAGAAATTTGTCCTGCTAAATCCCAATTCCCTGCCCAGAGAGTTCACATTGAGTTCACTGTTGGAAATATTCTCACTTATAAAAGTGTCAAGTTTTTCCAAGAACCGCTTATCCAGTGGACTTATCTCCTGGTTAATCCTTTCAAGCTCTTCCTGTTCAGCCATTGAACAACTACCGCTTGTACGGGCGATAAAATTCTGACGATAAGATGAACGCCTGAAGATATTATCTATCATGGATAAGAGAAGGTCTGGATTGAACGGTTTGTTGAGATACATATCCGCGCCCTCCCTATAACCTTTTATCTTATCCTTGTCTAGTGTCTTGGCTGTAAGGAGTATGACAGGGATGTGACATAACGAGGCATCTTCCTTTATAGCCCTGCAAAGGGCAAAACCATCCATACAGGGCATCATCACATCACTTATTACAATATCCGGTTCCCTTTCCCTGATCTTTTCCAAAGCATCCTTCCCGTCAAAGGCCGTGTCTGTTTGATAGCGCCTGTACAGTATTCCTTTCAGAAGATTTGCCATTTCTCCGTTATCTTCAACAATGAGTATTCGTTTCCTGCCATTTTCCGCTTCATCTTCAGGTAATAAAACCTCTCCTTCATTGTCTGCATCTGCAACCGTTACAGTCCCTTCCGTTTCCAAAATGCCACAGTTATCTTTGAATGTTATCTCATCTTCGCTGTAAGCATCCTCGTCAACTGGGATAGTAACGGTGAATATCATACCTTTTTCTTCACCATTTTTTGCAGTTATTGTACCTTTGTGATTATCCACAAGGTGTTTTACATAATTAAGGCCAACACCGGACCCCTTGATTTTAGAGGCGGCTCCGCCTTTCACCAGCCTGCTAAAACGATCAAATATTCCTGGAAGGAGCGACTTATCCACACCGCTACCATCATCTTCCACTACAATCATCAGGAAATTATGGAACATGCCAAAAGAATCCACAACACCGGTCTGCCTTGTCATTTCAACCTTTACTTTGATGTGGCCGCCTATCGGAGTATATTTTACCGAATTGAAAAGAAGATTGTTCAAGATCTTATCCAACTTGTCCGCATCATAAAAAACGGTGAGGTGTTCATAGGAGCAATCTAATGACACACTGATGTTCTTTTCGGCAGCATAGAGCTTATAGATATTTACAATGTCGGTAATTTGTACAACACAGTCGTTTGCTGATACCTTCAGTTCCAGTGTGTCATTCTTTAGCTTGCCATAATCCAATATCTGGTCAATAAGCTTTAGAAGGCGCTCCGAATTTTTGTCTATCAGATTCAAAAGTGATTTACTCTCAGGACTTTCTATCGCTCTATCATTTAAAAGAATTTTTACAGGATCATATATCATCGTCAAGGGAGTACGAAGCTCATGGGATATATTGGTAAAGAAATTCACTTTCATCTCTGCCAGCCTCTTTTCCCGGCATACCTCATTACGGTCCATAATGACACGTTCCTTCTTCAATCGTATACGGATATAAATCCTGTTGATGAGGAATAAAATCGAAATGAATAGGATGATGTAAACCAGTATGGCAGAAGGGTGCATCCACGGACTTGGCAATATTGTTATCGTCAATAAATATCTTTCTTTTTCCCATTCATCCGCACTGTTCTTGATCTTCACCTTGAATTTATACGTACCCGGAGGCAGGTTGGAATAACCGGCACGGTTATACTCTCCCGTATAATTCCATTCCCGATCAAAGCCCTCAAGCATATATGCATACTCTATATTCTTGGGAATGTCATAAGTAAGTCCGATAAAATCAAGACTGAAAACATTCTGGTTATACTTCAATTCAATTTCTTTAGTCCTTGATATATGACACGTAAGTATGCCATCCTTGCTTTCAGCGGAGATGGGGACACTCCTATTAAATACTTTCAAGTCCGTGAGAAGAACAGGAATATACCTTGTCATTTTGTTGATATTCTCACAAATGACCTGCGTTATTCCATGGTTGCCGCCGAAGAGTATCTCACCCTCAGCCGTCATGCATTCGGATTTTTCATGATATTGGTCTCCTGCGGTTCCGTCTGCCGTAAAATAAGAACGTATCTTGTTATTAGAAAGGTTAATTCTATATAGTCCGAAGGATGAACTAACCCAGAGATTACCGCTTCTGTCCTCCTCTATGCCAAGGATGTCATTGCTCCGGAGTCCATTCGCATAATCGAAAACCTTCATCGATCGGCTAACCGGCGAATAAATCATGAGTCCATCTCCGTAAGTGCCGAGAACAATTCTATTGCCCAGAACCCTTTTTATATTTATTACATTTCTAAATTTATTGGAAAATTTAGGATCTAGCACCCTAGTCCGGAAGGCATTTACATCAATGTAATAAATATTGTCACCAAAGGCCGAAAAAATCATTGTTGACGATGAGTAAGGTATTATCCTTGTGATATTGTTTGATTTGCCAGTAGCAGGAAGAAAAGTTTTCTCCTTCTGCAGATCCTTACCATAGATAGTTATACCCTTGAATGAAGAGCCAGTCCATATCCTATTTTTAGAATCTTCGGCAATAGTTACGATGTTTCCAACATCGGTAAAGGATTTCTTCAGCCGGGGACTTCCGCCTGAGATATCAAATACCAGCAGACTGTTTTCATTGCAGGTCCACAGCCTATTGCCTGAGTCGATGAAAAGCGATTGAATGAAATTTCCAAACTGCTTGAACATGGAAGAAGTAGAGGAGCTGTATTCGGTTGACTTCTTTGTATACTTATTATATTTTATCAGTCCGCTATACCTGGTACCTATCCAAAGATTTCCATGATGATCGTCCTGAATTCGGGTGACGAATTTGTCTCTGAAGCTTCTGGCCAATGACTTGTCGGAATCAAAGATTTTCTTTCTTTGGGAAAGAAACCTCACACCGCTATTGAATGTCCCGAGCCAAAGGTCCCTGTTACGATCTGAAAAAGAGCATGTCAGATCCATGATCCCTGTATACGGGATGTCATCCATATTGGGAAATCGGATAAACGTACCTCTGGAGAAATCAAAGAATCTCAACTCATTGTCCTTGGTCCCGATTACGGCCCTGTTAGGGGCATAATCTTTAATATATCTGACTTGAGTTCGCGCCAACATCTCAGGAACATGAAAAGGGGAAAATGCGTAATTATCCTTATCCAATACCATTACCCCATTTTTTGTTCCCAGCATAATATTACTGTCTGGCATCAGGTATAGGCAATAAACTTCATTCTTTCCGTCGAAATCAATTTTCCTATAAAGATTCATCGAGGCATCAAGACACAGAACCTCATTGTCGTCGCAGACCACCCAAATACGACCATGACTATCCACCAATGCAGACTGTACCACCTGACCTTCAAGGCTCAAACAGGGCTCCAGCAGCCCTGTTCCCCTACTTATCTCATAAATTCCGCCATAGCCAAAAGTGTACAGTCGCCTATTGGAGATGAAGAAACCAAGGCAATATTTACCGGAATTTTTGTGCATTCTATAATTCGTAAACTGCCATTTATCCATATCAAACATGGAGACTCCATTTCCCGTGGCACACCAAAGGGCCTTACCGTCAAAATAAAGGGCGTTTACATTATCCGAGGAAATTGAATGGGACTGACAGTCCGAATGATAAAACACACTGTAGCTTACGCCATCATATCTACAAAGCCCTTTCGCCGTGGCAATCCACATCAGTCCCTCGTCATCTTGTGCCAAGTCATTGACATGCAGGTTGGATATGCTGTTACCTATTCTCGGCTGCAAAAACTGGGCTACTGCGATAACAGGTAACAGTGAAAAAACAATTAAGATTATACGCTTTCTCATGTATATAGTTAAAAGGATTAATATCGACGGTAAAGATACATAAATTAAATCTTTTTTTTTCGACAACTGGCCCATAAAACAGCTTTTAAAACCACTTTGAAACAAAGCTGAAAACAGTTGGAACATATGGTGAAATATTGGAATCAATGCTTATATAAATATGTATAATCGTAATAACCGAATACAGAAATTCTCACTAATATTGAGCTAATAATTTTTAAACTAAAACAGATAAACATTGAAAGTATTTAATCAACTTCTGCTAACGGCATGTTCCCTGGCATTTTTAGCCTCAGGCATTGACACGGCCTCAGCTTCTACTTCAGGCAAAAATGTGGAAAGTTCTTATAACTTGGCCACAGAATATATCACACCCAAGAGAGTCATGTGGATTTCAGATTCCACCGGAAAATATATCCGAAAATCAAATAATCTCCTAATGCCGTTCTCAGGACAGGTGTCGGTTGCCGATACTTCCTACACAACCATGATAAGCAGAGACGGCAGCAAGGCTGCCCTGCTCTTGGATTTCGGTAGGGAAATACAGGGAGGAATAGAGATCGCATCCTCCATACGCGACAGTCAGACACCAGTATCCTTGAGAATACGTTTCGGAGAATCGGTTACCGAGGCCATGAGCCCCATAACGGACAAAAACGGCGCTTCAAATGATCATGCGCTCAGAGATTTTACACTGGATGCCCCATGGCTGGGAACCGTACAGGCGGGAAATTCCGGATTCAGGTTTGTAAGAATAGAACTAGAAAACTGCAATGTGAAATACAATCTGAAAGCTGTCAGGGCCATCTCCCGTTATCAGGACATCCCCTACCTAGGAAGCTTTGAAAGCGACAATCCAAGGCTGAATGACATATGGAGGACCGGGGCCTATACAGTCCATCTCTGCATGCAGAAATATCTCTGGGATGGTATCAAAAGAGACCGTCTCGTATGGGTAGGTGATCTCCATCCGGAGGTAATGACCATTCTCTCAGCCTTTGGACATAACGGTGCTGTCAACCGCAGCCTAGACTTTGCTCGTGACGACACGCCACTCCCAGGGTGGATGAACGGCATGTGCTCCTATTCGCTCTGGTGGATTATCATACAGCGTGATCTATATATGTACAGGGGAGATATGGCATATCTGAAATCACAGCATACTTACTTAAAGGGACTCCTATCACAGATCTGCGGAATGATAGACAGAGACGGAAATGAGAAGCTCAACGGCACACGCTTTCTGGACTGGCCGACCTCAGAGAATAAGGACGTCATCAATTCAGGGCTGCACTCCATGTGCTATATGGCTATCAAGGCAGGGCTGGAACTCGGAAAAGTACTAAATGACAACGGGATTGTCAAAATGTGCTCGGAAACTGCTGAAAATCTAAAAAAGAAAGACACAGGGAATTGCAACAACAAAGAAGCCGCAGCTTTAAAGATTATTTCCGGTTTGAGCAGAAATAAAAAAGACCGTGATGTGATACTCAGGAGCGGAGCCAGAAGTTTCTCCACTTTTTACGGATATTACATGCTTGAAGCACTGGCCATGAACAAGAAATTCGATGAGGCCACAGACATCATTTCCAAATACTGGGGAGCCATGCTTGATCTAGGCGCCACCACTTTCTGGGAAGAACTGAATTATGACGATATAGCAAAGGCCGGACGTATTGATGAATTTATGTCTGATGGGAAATATAACATCCATGCAGACGGCGGCAATTATTGCTATAAAGGCCTCAGGATGAGTCTCTGCCACGGATGGGCTTCCGGGGCCACATCTTGGATGACAAGATATATCCTTGGCATCACTCCCACGGAACCGGGATGCAGAACCATCGTCGTTGAGCCGCACCTGAGCGGATGCAGCCGTGTGATGGGAAACTTCCCCACCCCCATGGGCATTGTACGGGTAAGTCATAAAAAAAATTCAGAGGGGAAAATATCAAGTGACATAACAGCGCCCAAAGGGATCAGGATTATCCTGAAAAATGCAACCATGAGGCACATTACATACACCGAATAGCACAAAAAAGAAAGACTTCAATACAGAGCCTTATAAAGAAAAGGTTCATTTATTTAACATTAAATTAATATTTTATTTATGAAAAAATTATCGACTTTATTGTGTGCCATCGTATGCGTATTCGCATGGGCGCAGACAGTTATTAATTCGGGGGCTTCTGCCAAAACCGTAAAGGACAAGACTGCAAGGGCTGCGACAAGTCAGTCGGCTAATTATCCAACAGTCTGGGTTTTGGGCGAACTGGGAATTCCACAAGAGGACGGTACAGAAAACCAAGTAGGGTATCGCCCTGACCTAGGTATTAAAATGGCTACTACTGACGGCAATATCTATACCGCCACGGTACATTTCTTTAACATTGCAGGAGATCCGATACATAACTTCGGGTTCTGCACAGGGGAAACACTTGCAGACAATCCCGGAGGATGGGATGTTATCAATGATTATCGTATCGGGGCGTCTGAACCCGAAACTGCGGTATATTTTGACCAGCCACTGAAAATCGGGGAACAGGGTGTGTCTAAGGAAAATTTCTTCAAGATAGCAACAGGCACTTATCTCCTTACCCTCAACCTAGCTAATAAGACTCTTACCACTCATCCGACGACAGACTACAGCCACTTATTCATTATGGGCAACGGAGTCAAGGGACAGGAAAACGCAGCAAATGCAGGTACCGAGTTTATAACAGCAGACGGAAAGAATTTCAAAAAGCAGATAACTTTTGAAGCAACCTCAGGCAGCAACGCAACATTCACTTTCTCTACAAAATTGGGAGCCAATGCCGATGACTGGGATGCCATTGCAGCCAACCGCTTCGGAGCCATTACGGACAATACAGCTGTTGAGCTCAATAAAGAAATCGCATTTGGAGGACTGGGAAATTCAAAGGACAACAGATTCACAATCCCTGCAGGAACTTATGAAATGAGCGTCAATACAGAAACCATGACCATGAAAGTCACATCTCAACAATTCCCGCCACTTTATGTTATGGGAAGAATAGCCGGACAGGTCTGGGCTGCCAATCAGGGCACAGCCATGGAGACTAAAGACGGCAATATATATACTCTGCAGGCGGTATTCCAAAAAGCAGAAGACAAAGCAGAAGCCACATTTGGATTCACAACAAAACTTGCAGGATCGTTTGATTGGAACCAAATTGCAGATTACCGTATAGGATATACTGATTCTTATGGTGATACCGGTTATCCAGTTCTCTACGGTAAAAAGATGAAACTGGGACAGCAAGGACCGGCTTCTAAGGAAAATTTCTTTGCCGTCCAGGATGGGGAATACAAAATCACGGTCAATCTAGCCGAAAGGACCTGTACTGTAGAACCTGTAGGAAAAACTTACGACAAGCTTTACATCATGGGTAGAACATCGTCTGTTGATGCAGAGGGGAGCAAGAAATATCAAGCCTGGGCTGCAGATCAGGGTACTGAAATATATACCCATGATTTCAATAATTATGTGGGGCAGATCACATTTGAAGATGATCTTAATAGTTCCAATGTAGGATTCAGTTTCACCACGAAATTAGGCGCAGACTTTACAAAATGGGACGACATCGCTAATAATCGCTTCGGCGCACAGAATGCCAACACGAATGTGAACCTTGGCAATGCCATGCAGTGCGGTGACTTTCTCACCTCAAAGGAAAACCAATTTATTATTCCCATAGGAACCTATGACGTCTCCATGAATCTTTCCACCCGTACTCTTCTCGTTTCAAAAACGCCTTACACCCCACTTTATATCTTAGGACGTGTGGCTTATGATAAAGACGGGGCGTGGTATCGCCAGCCATGCTCATCCAAACAGGGATTCCAGCTGGAGACACAAGACGGAGTGACATATACTGGGAAAGTAGCCGTTGAGGATGATCTCGGAAGTGCTTATACAAAAGTTGGATTCTCCACAAAACTTTCATTCAATGAAGGTGAGTGGGATGCTATCTCTGGAAACCGTTTCGCAGCAATGACAAATGGAGGGGAATATCTTCCGTTCAACACGGAGACCCAATGTGGGGATTACCTCACTTCCAAAGAAAACTTTTTTCAAGTACGCCGGGGAGAATACAGCTTTACCGTCAACCTGCCAAAAAGAACGGTCAAAATTGAGCCTACTTCAGACCCTGTAATCTATATAATCGGCATGACAAAAGGTAAGGATTTCGTAGCCAATGACGGATTAGCCATCCATACGAATGACGGAAAAACCTATTCCGGTGAAGTGACATTCGAAGGGCAAGACGCACAATTCGTATTGAGCGACAAACTTTCAACTACCCCAGACGGATGGACAGACATTGAAAAATATACTTTCGGACCTGAACAGGACCAGACATCTATCACCGAGAAAGCACCTGCAACATTCGGGCCCTATACCAATGCATGGGTTGTTTCTCCTAAAACTTATAAGGTAGTCATTGACCTTCCCAATAATACGCTACTGCTGGATGAACCCGACGCCCCAACCAGTATCAACACCAACAAGGATGAAAAGGGGATCAGCGTATATCCGACACTTACAAGTGGATATATAACGGTTGAGAGCAAAACACCAATCTACAATATAGAAGTGTACAGCACAACCGGAGAATCTGTTTACCACAAAAGCAACGAAAATGGAAACCAAGTCACGGTTAACCTGAACAATCAGCCAGCAGGCATATATTTCCTGAAGGTAAACTCCGATTATGTAGTTAAAATCGTTAAAAAATAATCTGTACGCTGCGGATTTATGAATCTGCATAACAGAAAAAAATAAATGAGGAGTCACAATGCTATTTTTTACATTGTGACTCCCTTTTCTTTACCCACACCCCTAAGTACATGACAAAAATCGAATAGAGTTAAAATGCTCTGTTTGGTTTAACTTTCAGTTTAACTCAGCCAACATTTTGGCTCACCCGATAATTAGTGGGGTGATAAGATAAAATGTTATCTTTGTGGCATGGAAAATGATGTTTTATTATCATTAGTAAGTTTGATGCTTCCCGAAAATATCTTATCAAGGTTTAGTATCGTAAATGTAGAAAAGAGTTCAGATGGAATACTTATTTATTTGGACGAGAAAATAGATGCTAAATATGCTTCGAATAATATCTCTGAATCCAAAGGCTTCTGAATCCCGTCACTGTCAGAGATTCCCTTCTTCGTGACAAAGCTGGCTCACCCGATATTTAGTGGGGCTATGCATAAAGCTTAGTCAATCTAAAGAAGAAAAACTTTATATCAATCACTCCTCTAAGCTGTGCCCTAAATTGTTTGATTTTTGCATTAAAAGATTCTGCAAACGCATTGGTTGCCCTGTTTGTAAAGAAGTTCAATACCTCGTCATAATGTTCGTACAATGTTCCTGCTATGACATTAAAACTTTTAAAGCCGGAGTTATCGACTTTGTCGTACCAACGTGCAAGTGACATTCTGGCTGCATCCTTTACCGTGTTCTTGTTGAATATCATTCTCAGTGAGTGAGTTAGAGAATAGGCTTCTTTTATATCGGGATAGATATCAAACAATATTGCCGCTCTTTCCTTTTGGCTTTCCGTCCATTTGTCCATGGATTTGAACAGTAAATATCGACTCCGTGCCAACAATTGTTTTTGCGTATCACCGTTTGCAAATGTGGTAGGCTGATAGTCTTCTCCTTTTTCCTTAGCTTCTTCTTTTGCATCCGTATCGGCTTGAATAGCATCCCAACGATGTGCTATTCTCATTTCCTGCAATGCATCACATGCCAACTTTTGAACATGGAAACGATCAATTGTACGCTTGGCTTTGGGAAAACATCTTCGGATTATAAGATTCATGCTATTGGATAGGTCCATTGTAACTTCTTCCACGACAGATCGTTTATCCTCAGGTATGAGTTTTAAAGTATCGATTACATCATTTGAAGAAACACCTTTAACCAAAGCTACCAGCGACCCTTTTCTTCCACGCGCTTCTGGGTTGGAGACTATAGTATAAAGCTCGCCATCACTTATGGATGTCTCATCAATGCAAAGCCGTTTACCAACATTCTCTGGGAATATAAGCCATTCGTCGGCGTGAGACAACTCATTCCATTCACGGTAACAGCTCAGGACTTCTTTATACTGTTTTTCAAACGTATCCCCGTTTATATGATAATAAGCATCAAGTGAACGGGAGGTCGTAGGCCTCGTCTCCATACACCTCTTTTAAAAAAGCCGCAAACTCTTTCGAGTAGCGGGTACCTTCGGCTTTAAACTCATCATAAGGAGCTGTAAAACTTTCATTTGTTTGTCGATTAATCCAACGGCGACGACGAACCACCAAATCAACAGCTTTGTCACGAAGAGGAAAATCTCTGATGGTGACAGGATTCAGGAAGCCTTTGGATTCAAAGAGGTCATTCGAAGCATACTTAGCATCTATTTTTTCGTCCAAATAAATAAGTATTGTATCTGAACTCTTTTCTACATTTACGATACTAAACCTTGATAAAATATTTTCGGGGAGCATCAAATTTACTAATGATAATAAAACGTCGTTTTCCATACGACAAAGATAACATTTTATCTTATTCCCCCCACTAATTATCGGGTGAGCCACAAAGCTGGTGATCCATGCATAAGGAGTTAAGAAAAGAATATGAAATAAAAAAGCTCCGTAAACCATTGATTTACGAAGCTTTGAGGATGCACCTTGTACCCGAAGTGGGACTTGAACCCACACAGCTGCAATAGCCAAAGGATTTTAAGTCCTTCGTGTCTACCATTCCACCATCCGGGCATCCTTGATAGAGAGCGAAAGACGGGACTCGAACCCGCGACCCTAACCTTGGCAAGGTTATGCTCTACCAACTGAGCTACTTTCGCGTTTTGTTTTAACGGGTGCAAAGATAAGACAATTTAGTATACCTACCAAATAATTCCCAGCTTTTTTGCTCTATAATTTAATTACGGACGTAAAACTTATCTTCATTTACTACAGTAATAGAGTAATGCTTTAAGTATTCTGTACCTACTCCATTAGGGGCTCCATAGTTATTTAAATCATATACGGTCTTACATTTAGGACAAACAGCTTTCCCCAAGCCATCAGTTGTAAGTGCAACCACAACATCATTGCTAGCCTCAACCGGGCATGCGGCATCAAAGGCACAATAACCGTTATAATAAGAGTTACCTATTATAAGTCCGCCAAATCCAAGTTTCACATTGTGCTCATTTAGAGTAGCTGACACAAACTGACCTTGATTCCTTATGGACTGAAACTTAGCCTGTAATAAGTCAACTTGGTAAGTAAATTTAGTTACATCAGGAATACTTGAGCGGAAACTGTCTCCGCAGGAAGCAGACCCTAACAACAATACAAGAAAAAGGAGTGCCTTTCGCATGATATAAATTAATAAGTTTTTACCGGTTCAATAAGAGAACTAATCCTACTTATTTCATCATCAGTAAAACCAAGATTCTCTACCGTTTTAAGATTATCGGCTAATTGTTTTACAGAGCTTGCACCCACAATCACCGATGTTACTCGTTCATCTTTAAGTACCCAGGCTAACGCCATCTGAGCAAGAGTCTGGTTTCTTTCAGCTGCAATTTCATTTAACTTCCTTGCTATTTCAATTTTGTCATCTGTAACCTGATCCATTTTAAGGAAACCGGTAGACTTAGCTGCACGGGAATTTTCCGGTATACCATGCAGATATTTATTAGTCAGCAATCCTTGTGCCAATGGAGAGAATGCAATAAAGCCAACTCCAAATTCATCGGCAAGAGAGAGGGTGCCATTTTCCACTTCACGATCAAACATACTGTATCGTGACTGGTTTATTAAACAAGGAACTCCATTCTCTTTCAACATCTGATAAGCAATTCTTGCTTTCTCAGGAGGATATTTTGAGATTCCGGCATACAATGCCTTACCTTGTTTTACGATATCAATGAGAGCTTGAATAGTTTCTTCAACCGGAGTAATTCCATCATAGCGGTGAGAGTAGAAAATATCAAAGTAATCGAGCCCCGTCCGACGCAAACTTTGATCAATACTTGCCATTATATTTTTGCGGGAACTTCTATCTCCATAAGGACCTGCCCACATTTCGTGACCGGCTTTAGAGGAAATAATCATCTCATCACGATATCCCTGAAAGTTATTCTTTAATATTTTACCGAAATTGGTTTCGGCAGAGCCTGGGGTTGGACCATAGTTATTGGCCAGGTCGAAATGAGTAACGCCGCTATCAAAGGCATATTTCACCATATCGGTAGCAACGTCGAAATCGTCTACATCTCCAAAATTATGCCACAACCCCAAAGATATGCGGGGAAGTAACAAGCCGCTGTTTCCGCAATATTTATATTGCATCTTTCCGAAATAGCAATCCTCTGCAGGTTCGTATCCCATAATAATATGTATTTAAGATTAAATAATTATCTTCCCAGAAGCTCTTTTTCAGCTTGAGCCATTTTTCGGAAGTTAAAGCCATCAACGACATTCTGCATTAATAAAGAGATCTCTTCATTACAAAGATTGCCGATACTTCCTTCATGCGTATGATTTACTGTTTTCTCATGAGTAAATTTGCCAGCTTCGATATCGAGACCGACTTTTTTATAAGCGTCGCGGAAAGGCATTCCTTCTGCCGCAAGGCGGTTTACCTCTTCAACACTAAAGATAAGCAGATATTTATCGTCATCAAGTATATGCTCGTTGACCTTTATTTCGTTCATGATGTAAGTTGTCATCTGCAGACAATCTTTGAGTTCCTGGAAAGCAGGAATAAAGATCTCTTTAATAATCTGCAGATCTCTGAAATAACCAGAAGGCAGATTATTGGCAATCATCATTATTTGTTGAGGTAATGATTGAATCTTATTACATTTTGCACGAGTCAGCTCAAATACATCCGGATTCTTTTTGTGTGGCATAATACTTGAACCGGTAGTACAATCATCAGGAAGCTTCACAAAATTGAAGTTCTGACTATTGAACATGCAAGCATCAAAAGCCAGTTTTGAAATTGTTCCGGCAATGCTGGCCAAAGCAAAAGCAACATTACGTTCCATTTTGCCACGCCCCATCTGAGCATAGACAACATTATAGTTCATTGAATCGAAACCCAAAAGATTAGTTGTCATGGTACGATTTAAAGGAAATGAAGAACCATAACCGGCTGCAGAACCTAACGGATTGCGATTGCACATTTTAAAAGCTGCCTGCAAAAACATCATATCATCGATCAGACTCTCGGCATAGGCGCCAAACCATAGCCCAAAAGAGGAAGGCATGGCAATCTGAAGATGTGTATAACCAGGCATTAAGACCTTTTTATACTTTTCACTCTGAGCAATTAAAACATGAAACAGCTGTTCTACCATTTCTGCAATTTCCTGTAGTTGCGTACGGGTAAAAAGTTTCAAATCCAAAAGTACCTGATCATTTCTTGACCGGCCACTATGAATTTTCTTTCCTACATCTCCCAACTTACGAGTCAGCATCAACTCCACTTGAGAATGAACATCCTCTACGCCTTCTTCGATAACAAATGTNCCGTTTTCAGCCGTAGAATAGATGTTTTTCAGTTCCTCAAGAAGAAGATGAAGTTCATCTGAAGTGAGCAGACCAATGGTTTCGAGCATGGTGATATGAGCCATAGAGCCAATAACATCATGTTTTGCCAAATAAATATCCATCTCGCGATCACGACCTACCGTAAATTTTTCAATGTCTTTATTTACCTGTACACTCTTNTCCCAAAGTTTCTGCGCCATAATTTTTAGTTTTTCTTTAATAAGGGATTTTAGAGAGCATTTCTGCCATTCTCTCTAATCCATCTTTTAGTGGCTTTTGAATCATCCCTTTAATAAAAGGATTGATGTCGGCCTTAATAGTAAGTCTTATCTTGCACTCCTCCTCAGCAGAAGATACAATCTGTATCCAAAGATTAAAAGGAAGAGGAGAGTTTGTTGTTTCGAACTTAATGCATTTCTCGGGCTCACGTTCACAGATACGAAGAGTTACCTGCCCTACGGGTGATACACTAAAACTTAAAGTGTCGGAATCAAAACTGATGTCTTGAATCTTGTCGGACGGCAGTTTGTCCTTAATTCCTTCCAGATTACTTAAATCAGAAAGTTTATTGTATACACGTCCCTGAGCATAAGGAATAACCTTTATACTGCTTTCAAATTGAGTCATACTATTTAAATTCGTTATTTACCTGCTTCCCAGTGAGCCGGATCTTTTCTCCAGGCTTGTAATGTAGGAATATCTTCTTCATCAATATATTCTGTGCGAAGAGCTACATCAAGCACTGCATCATAATTAGTCAAAGTAACCAACTCCACTTTTGCTTCCCTGAATGAGTTTACAGCAACATCGAATCCGTAAGTAAATGCAGCAATCATTCCGATTACCTGACATCCGTCACGACGAATAGCTTCTACTGCTTTCAGACTGCTTCCGCCTGTTGAAATCAAATCTTCTATTACAACAACTTTCATTCCCGGGCGAAGTTCTCCTTCAATAAGGTTCTCCAAACCATGGTCTTTTGGTGTTGAACGTACATAAACAAACGGGAGGTTTAATTCTTCCGCTACCAAAGCTCCTTGGGGGATGGCACCTGTTGCCACACCTGCAATTGCATCTACCTGGCCAAATCTTTCTAATATCAAACGACAGATCTCAATCTTCACAAAATTACGTAATGAAGGGTAAGATAGAGTCTTACGGTTATCGCAATAGAAAGGAGATTTCCAACCGGAAGCCCAGGTAAATGGATTTGCCGGCTGAAGCTTGATGGCCTTAATCTTTAATAATTTCTCTGCAAATAATCTCTCTAAAGTTTTCATAAAATTAATTAACTATATAAATTGAGACAAAGGTACTTAAACTCCTTGAATATAAAATAAGCTAAACTGATATTTTTTCATTTATTAATGTTCTAGTTTCAATTTATTCAGGGGAAAACAAAAAAGCTATTCCTATACTTATTTAACCCTTGTACAAAAGATTGTTTTCTTTTGTACAAAACAATTAATTCTTCTGTACAAAAGATTACATTGTTTTGTACAAGAATGCAAGAAAGTTATTAGAATAAATAAAATCAGGCAACGGCGAGTGTGATAATGCTTACCTTTACGTTAGAAGTTTCTACGAGCACAGTGGCACAGGAAATAAGGGTTGCTCCTGTGGTAAGAACATCATCTACCAGCAGAATATGCTTTCCTTGCAGACTTTCCGGGCGAGCAACCTGAAAAACATCCTTCACATTTTCCCACCGTTCAAACACACTTTTACGGGTTTGGGTACTATTGGGCACCACTCTTTTCAATACATTCAGGTCCATTGGGATACCTGTGCCGTGAGAAAGTCCCAATGCAATCCATTCACTTTGGTTATACCCGCGGGCTTTCTTTTTCTTTGAGTGAAGAGGAACGGGTATGATAAGATCAATATTTTGAAAAAAATCTGAAGTGAGAAGCTCTTTAGCCATATATCGGCCCATTACTTCGCCAGTTTCTTTACAACCATTATATTTCAGTTGATGCAAAATACGGCTGTAATCACTTCCTTTTGTATAAAAGAAGTATGAGGTAGCTCTTTCTATTTCCACTTTCCCCCAGAAGCGTTGCTCCACTTCGTTATGAGGATGAAGATGATAGTTAGTTCTCGGCATTCGGGAGTTACACATGGTGCAGATTGTTTCCTCTCCTCTTACCAAGCCGCCATTACAGACAGCACAGGATCTGGGAAACAACAAATTCAGGAATGCATCAGTCCAGCGAATCATACTCATCAGACAGTTGCATGCATTTACGGATTATTCCCATCTCAAAGCCACGACTTACAGCAAACCTTATAAGTTTCATTGTCGACTGATAATCATCCGAAGCATGAATAGATTTCTTTTTGGAAGCCAGCAAGGAGCGAAGCGTGTTCATATATTCCCTTTCGTCAATATCATTCAAATATTTTCTGGAAATATCCGGAGATATCTTTTTCATATAAAGCGCCTGGCCAATCTTTATTCTTCCCCACTTATTAAATTTAAACTTATCGTTAACAAAGAAACGGCAGAAGCGTTCTTCGTCAATAAACCTCTCATCAACAAGCCGTTTAATAATCTTTTCCTGAACATCTGCAGCCACCCCCCATTGAGACAATTTTGCAATTATCTCGGAAAAGCAATGCTCGGATGCAGAACAATACGCTGCCGCTTTACTCAAAGCTTCCTTTTCTGTTAATTCACTCATCTTATTGCTTTTACAATTCTATCCCGTCCAGACAGATCTTTTATAATTTCTACATCACGATATCCAAGAATTACTAGCATACCGGCCGTTTCTTTCCCAAAAGCCTGATTGATCTCAAAATAGATTTTTCCGTCAGGAGTAAGCAACTCAAGACCAAGTTCTGCTATTTTCCGATAGAAAAGCAAAGGATTTTCATCAGGAACAAACAATGCCAAAGAGGGTTCCCAGCTAAGTACATTCTGCTCCATCTCCCCTTTCTCTGAGTCTGTTACATAAGGAGGATTGCTGACAATAACATCAAAGGTCTCACCATCTGGCAGATACTCAAGAACATTTACTTGTTTAAAAGAGACTGATGTACCCAGAATCCGGTTATTTTCCCGGGCAACCAGCAATGCTTCTTCTGAAATATCCCACGAGAATATCTGTGATTTAGGTAGATTTTTTGAGAGAGAAATAGCAATGCAGCCACTCCCGGTTCCTATATCCAAAATCCTTCCAGAATCGGGATTCTCTTTAATAATTAAAGCTACAAGTTCTTCGGTCTCAGGCCGGGGAATAAGTACGGCAGGAGTTAGCTGAAAGTTTATCCCGTAAAAATCCGTATGCCCTAAAATATACTGTATCGGTTCATATTTTTGAAGTCTGGTAAGAATCTCATCCAGTTCTGCCATCTGATTTACAGATAAATTAATATCTTTGCCCATATAAATATCAAGCATCTTAAAATGAAACACTTCAGTAAAAATAATTTTCGTGAAGCTTCTGATCTCTGAATCGGAATACATCCCGACCAATGACTGCTTTATATGTAATTCAGCTGCATGCATAAAAAAGGATTTGCCTGCAAAAATAGGAAAATAAATGAGAAATAACCGAAAATGACGCAAGAAGAAATATATATGGCCCGCTGCATCAAGTTAGCAAGGCAAGGAAAATGTGGCGCTACTCCCAATCCCATGGTTGGAGCGGTGATTGTGTGCAATGGTAAAATAATTGGTGAGGGTTACCATTGCAAATGCGGTGAAGCACATGCCGAAGTAAATGCCATAAATTCAGTTAAAGACAAATCCAGATTAAAACAATCAACCATCTATGTGAGCCTGGAACCTTGCTCCCATTACGGGAAAACTCCTCCATGCGCTGATCTGATTATCAAAAAAGGAATTCCCAAAGTGGTTATTGGTTGCATAGATCCTTTCGCTCAAGTCTCCGGACGTGGAATAAAGAAGTTGCAGGATGCCGGAATTGAAGTGGTAGTAGGAGTTCTGGAGCAGGAATGCAAGGAACTTAACAAACGATTTGTTACATTTCATTCAAGGAAACGTCCGTATATCATTTTAAAATGGGCTGAATCTGCGGATGGATTCATCGATTTAACACGAACCAGCGGGAATCCGGTTGTACTTTCAAGCACACTGACCAGCATGCTTGTACATAAAAGACGTGCAGAAGTAGATGCCGTTATTGTTGGTACCCGAACAGCCCTTTTAGATAACCCCAGGCTTAACGTAAGAAACTGGTACGGAAAAGATCCTTTACGTGTTGTAATAGATAGAACCTTGAAAATTCCGGAAAGCTATCATCTACTTGACAACAATATATGTACATGGGTAATCACCGAGAAAGATCATGCCAATTATACCCAAACACATTATAAAAAGCTGCCATTCACAGATGATTTGCTTCCTCAATTACTGACTGAACTTCACAGGAACAATATCCAGTCCATATTAGTTGAAGGAGGGAGTAAATTGTTGCAATCATTTATCAACAAGGGGCTATGGGACGAGGCTTTTACAGAAAAGGCTCAAATTCTTCTAGCTAAAGGAGTAAAGGCTCCGATTATCAGTGGGAAAGAATATTTTATTGAGACCCATTTCAACACTCCTATCTGGCATTATTTTAATGAGAATAAATCTTCAGATAAGGAATGATACATTATTAATCGAGAAAATAGCACTTTTTATCTATAATTATTTATAAAACTTATCCATAATGTTCTATAGAGAGAAAAATCTTTCTATTTTTGCAACTTGTAATTAACAAAATTATTCCAAATGAAAATACATTTCTTATCAATCATAGTTAGTTTCTTCATTATATCACTTGCTTTCACCTCTTGTTTGAACTCTGATAACGCAATTGATACTGTGACTGACCCTACGATTAAGGGCTTTTCTTTTGATTCGATTCAGATTGATTCCACTCATACAGCCCTTGGAAAAGATTATCTATTCTCTATTGATCAGATTGGGCAAGGTGATACAGCCTTTATATTTAATAAAGATTCTCTACCGGTTAACACAAAGTTATCGAAAGTAAAGATCAACATTACAACATCCGGACAAGTTACTTACGTAAAGAACGGGAAAGACACTCTTTTATATACAAAAGACACTTTAGATTTCACCCGGCCAATATGTTTCAAAGTTTATGCATCTAATTCAGATGGAACAGCAATAACAAAGATTTATAAAATCTCCATCAACGTACATAAAATGGATCCGGATTCTCTTAACTGGGGAACGAATCCTTTCTATACTGGAACCGGAATTACCGGAAAACAAAAGAGCCTGATATTTAACAATAAAGTATTTGTCTTTACTGATGATGGCAGTACTCAGGTAAAAGTAACCTCTTCTGACTTAAACGATGGCAAAAGCTGGACTCCTTTACAAGCCATCAATGGCATTAGCGGGAAAGCCGATTATTCATCCGTTGCATCGTTCAACAACAAACTCTATATCGTAGCTGAAGGAAATGTTTATGAATCAGCCAATGGAACCGACTGGAAAATCAATAATGGATTAAGTGACCATGTAAAAACATTGCTTACTTCTTTCGACGGACGCTTAGCTGGAATCAAGACAGCTGGTTCAGATACAAAATTCTGCGTAACCACCGATGGACAAACCTGGGAAACCGGGGAAACTGTTCCGGTTGGCTTTCCTTCCACAAATATTTCGGCCACATCATACTCATTAAGAACAAACGCAAACATTCATAGGGCAATTCTAATGGGCGATAATCCTTCATTAGGTATTAACGACACAATCGCTGTTCCTTGGTCTACGTTTGATGGGAAAGAATGGGTTGATCTAAGCACTAGTACAGATTATTGTCCTAAGACAAGCAATATCTCTATAATACATTATAACAATAAATTCTATGCTTTTGGAGGTTCAGAGAACACTGGTTTTAATACATTTTATGTATCAGAAGAAGGACGAATCTGGAAAAAAGTAGAAGAGAAAGTTTGTTTCCCTGCTTCCTTTACTGGAAGGGCAGAATACTCGTATGTTATAGATAGCAGCAATTATATATGGATAATCTGGAGTAAGACCAATCAAAAGAATGATGAAATCTGGAAAGGAAGAATCAATTCTTTGGGTTTTATTACTCAATAATCTTGCTTTAAAATGTAATTTAAAAAAGGAATCTGCGTTTTGTTAATAGAATATACAAACTTATAAAATATGTAGGGATGGCATTTATTAATAAAACGCTCATTATATTTGCATTGTTAACTTTCTCATCGTCCTTACTTGTTCAGGCACAAGAGGATGAATATAGAATGGAAGCAGGAGGNNTGCTNGGAGGTAGTTTTTATATGGGAGATGCAAATACATCTGTCCCTTTTAAGAACTTACAATTTGCCGGGGGAGCTATGGCGAGATATATACTAAATCCGCACATGGCATTAAAGGCAAACTTAACAATGGCAAGGATATCCGGTAATACGGAAGACTTTGATAATAAATATCCCGGAGGCCAGCAAGTGAGTTTTAAACGAAACCTTTTTGATCTGGGTGCTCAGTTTGAGTATAATTTCTGGGGATACGGAATCAGTCCGGAGTATAAAGGCAACAGAAAATTTACTCCTTATATATTGGGAGGAATGGGATTTACCTTTGCACCGGCACCAGCCAAGGGAATTTTTACAGTAAATTATCCGATTGGGATTGGTGTTAAATATAAAATAACTCAGAGGTTGAATATTGGTTGTGAAATGACCATGAGATTTAGCTTATCTGACAATCTGGACGTAACCAGTAAAAATGGATTGATATTAAGCGATCCATACAATATAAAAGGAATGGGGATTAAGAACAAGGACAGTTACTCTTTTACAACGATATTCGTGACCTATGATCTTTTCCCGAAATGCAAGACATGTAATAATTTATAAGAGATTATGACATATAATGAAGAAATAGATATTAACCGGATACCTAAGCATATTGCAATAATAATGGACGGCAATGGAAGATGGGCGAAGCAACTTGGAAAAGAGCGTAGTTTCGGACATCAGGCTGGCGCCGAAACAGTACACATTATTGCTGAAGAGGCAGCAAGGTTAGGGGTTAAATATCTTACTTTATATACTTTCTCAACAGAGAACTGGAGCAGACCAGCCAATGAAGTAGCCGCAATCATGGCACTTTTATTTGATTCTATTGAAGAAGAGATTTTCATGAAAAACAATATAAGCTTCCGCATTATTGGCAACGCTGATATGTTGCCTGAAGATGTGAGAAACAGCTTAAACCATTGCATCGAGAGAACATCTTCCAATACCGGCATGTGTCTTGTATTAGCGCTAAGTTACTCATCCCGATGGGAATTAACAGAAACAACTAAACAGATAGCAAAAGAGGTTCAGCAAGGGAAACTTTCTATTGAACAGATTACTGATGAATGTATTTCTTCCCATCTGACTACAGACTTTATGCCTGATCCGGACCTTTTAATCCGGACTGGAGGAGAACTACGTCTAAGTAACTATCTGCTGTGGCAATGTGCTTACTCAGAACTTTACTTTTGTGAAACATTCTGGCCTGATTTCAAAGAAAAGGAATTTAGGAAAGCAATCTGTGAGTTTCAGAAGAGAGAACGCCGTTTTGGAAAAACAAGTGAACAAATATAAAATAAATAAAATGCATTATCGTATTTCCCGAATACTACTATTAACGAGCCTGTCCTTTTTTACATTTTCAGGCTATGCGCAAGAAAAAAGCGATTTAGTAAAGTCTGAGAAGCCAGTAATCCTGTATTCCGCTACGCCAAAGAAATATGAAATTGGTGGAATAACCGTTTCAGGGATTAAAGATCAAGAGGATTACTTACTCGTAGGTTTATCTGGTCTGTCAGTGGGACAAGTTATACCTGTTCCAGGCGATGAAATAACACAAGCCGTTAAGCGATACATGAAACATGGACTCTTTTCGGATGTTCATATCTATGCAACAAAGATAGAAGGGGATAAAGTATTTCTTGATATAGCATTAAAGCAACGCCCGCGTATCTCTGAAATTCACTATAATGGAATAAAAAAGTCGGATAGAGAAGATCTAGAGGCCAAACTGGGATTGGTAAAAGGAAGCCAGATTACTCCAAATCTGGTTGACCGGGCAAAGACTTTGATTAAAAAACACTTTGATGAAAAGGGTTTCAAGAATGCAGATGTTGTAATTGTTCAACGAGATGATGTATCAGATGAAAACAAAGTTATCGTCGATGTCAATATTGATAAAAAAGCAAAGGTAAAAGTTAATAAAATCACGATTGAAGGAAACAAAGCAATCACCGAAAAGAAACTAAAACGAGTGATGAAGAAGACTAACGAGAAAGGGAAACTTGTTAATCTTTTCCGCACGAAGAAATTCGTAAATGAAAAGTTCCAGGAAGATAAGCAACTTATTATAGATAAATACAATGAATTGGGATATCGTGACGCACGAATCGTTAAAGACAGTGTAGCTTCCCACGACGATAAAACGGTTGACGTTTATCTTAAAATAGAAGAAGGAGACAAATATTATCTGAGAAATATTAACTGGGTTGGTAACACACTTTATACTACCGAATACCTGAATTTCTTACTCCGTATGAAAAAAGGGGATGTTTATAACCAAAAATTATTAGAACAACGTACTTCTTCTGATGATGATGCTATTGGGAACCTGTACTATAACAATGGATATTTGTTCTATACACTGGATCCAGTGGAAATAAACGTAGACAATGACTCTATTGACCTTGAGATGAGAATATATGAGGGTCGTCAGGCTACAATCAATAAGATAAAAATAAATGGTAACGACCGTTTGTATGAAAACGTAGTTCGTCGTGAACTCCGCACTAAGCCCGGACAGCTTTTCAGCAAAGAGGATCTGCAAAGATCTATGCGTGAAATCTCTCAGATGGGACACTTCAACCCTGAAACTATTAAACCAGATATCCAGCCGGATCAAACAAACGGAACTGTAGATATCGCATATAATCTGGAATCTAAAGCGAATGACCAGGTTGAATTCTCGGCAGGTTGGGGACAAACAGGTGTAATCGGTAAATTAAGCCTAAAATTCACCAATTTCTCTTTTGCAAATCTCTTCCATCCAGGAGATAACTACAGAGGTATCCTGCCACAAGGAGACGGTCAGACCTTAACTGTTAGTGGTCAGACAAATGGTACTTACTATCAATCATACAGTGTCTCTTTCTTTGATCCCTGGTTTGGAGGAAAACGTCCAAACTCGTTCTCTGTATCAGCATTCTATTCAAAGCAAACAGATCTTAACAGCAGCTATTATAATTCATCTTATGCAAATAGTTATTACAATAGCCTTTATAGTGGATATGGAGGATATGGAAGCTACGGAAACTATGGAAATGTTTCAAGTGCATATGACCCAAGCAAATCAATTCAAATGTTTGGACTCTCTGTTGGTTGGGGAAAGCGTTTAAAATGGCCGGATGACTATTTCACACTCTCTTCAGAATTATCTTACCAGAAATATATTCTTAAAGACTGGCAGTATTTTCCTGTAACAAACGGAAACTGTAACAACATCAGCTTAAATCTGACACTTGCCAGAAGCTCTTCAGATAATCCAATTTATCCTCGTCGTGGCTCTGAATTTTCTTTGTCAGTACAGGCAACCCCTCCTTACTCTTTGGTTGATGGGGTAGATTATAGCTCTTATAACCAAAACAATGTAAACGACAGAAACAAGATGTTCAAGTGGATTGAATATCACAAATGGAAGTTTAAATCAAAAACATTTACCGCACTTACTGGCGGAGCAAAATGTCCGGTATTAATGACCAGAGCTGATTTTGGTTTCTTAGGACATTATAATGTTAACAAGAAATCGCCTTTTGAAACATTTGATGTAGGTGGCGACGGTATGACCGGTTATTCAACTTATGCAACTGAAAGTGTGGCATTACGTGGTTATGAGAACAACTCATTAACACCTTCTGGTTTGGCCGGTTATGCTTATACTCGCCTGGGGCTTGAGCTAAGATACCCGCTTATGCTGGAATCTTCTACAAGTATCTACGCATTAAGTTTTGTTGAAGCTGGTAATGCATGGCACGATATTAAGAATTTCAATCCATTTGATCTGAAACGTTCAGCAGGTGTCGGTGTTCGTATCTTCTTACCAATGATTGGTATGATGGGTATTGACTGGGCATATGGATTCGATAAGGTATTTGGTTCAAAACAATACGGAGGAAGCCAGTTCCACTTTATATTAGGACAAGAATTCTAAACGTTAATATTTAAAAGGAGAAATTATGAAAAAGTCTATTCTTTTATCAATGCTGCTATTCGTATTATCAATAGCTGCTAATGCGCAAAAGTTCGCTTTAATTGACATGGAATATATTTTAAAGAATATTCCTGCATATGAAAGAGCAAACGAGCAATTGAATCAGATCTCTAAAAGATGGCAAAGCGAAGTAGAGACTTTATCTAAAGAGGCCGAAACGTCATATAAGAATTACCAATCTGAAGCTGTTTTTCTTTCTGAAGAGCAAAAAACAAAAAAAGAGAATGAAATCGTAGAAAAAGAAAAAGCAGCCGGAGAGTTGAAACGTAAATATTTTGGTCCGGAAGGTGAACTCTACAAGAAGCGCGAAAGCTTGATTAAGCCTATTCAGGATGAAATCTATAATGCAGTGAAAGGAATTGCGGAAACAAAAGGTTACTCCGCTATTATAGACAGAGCATCAGCTACAAGCATTATTTTTGCTTCACCGCAGATTGACATAAGTAATGATGTTCTTTCAAAATTAGGATATTCAATAAGCATAATTCTATTTTTTAGCAATGATGTTCTTACAAAATTAGGATATTCAAATTAATTTCATACATTTGCATCCAGTATTAAACTGTAATCATTAATAAAAAATAGAATTATGCTTAAAAAAATTGCTTTAGTATTATTATTTGCTCTCCCTGTGGGAGCATTTGCTCAAACATTTAAGTTTGGCCACATGAAATTTTCTGATATTATTACTGTTATGCCTGAATATATCAAGGCACAGAGTGAATTGCAGGCATTGCAAAAACAATATACCAGCGAAATTAAAAGAACATCAGATGAGTTTAACAAGAAATATGCTGAGTTTGTAGCTGCAAAAGACACTCTTCCACAAAACATCTCAGAGAGAAGACAAAAAGAGTTGCAAGATATGTCACAGAGAGGTCAGGAATACGAGCAACAAGCTCAACAAGAACTACAAAAGGCTCAGGAAGAAAAAACTGCTCCTATCTTTAAGAAACTGGAAGATGCAATCGCTGCTGTAGGACAAGCTGAAGGATATACTTATATCTTTGATGTAAGTAACAAAACAACTATTCCTTTCGTTAATGATAAAATGAGCATTGACGTTACTCCAGCTATCAAGGCTAAATTAGGAATTAAATAATTAGTTCATAGATATTACGAAATTAAAAAGGATGATAATAATATCATCCTTTTTTCATAATATAGACTCCCAATCAAATGAAAAAAGAATTATCAAAAGATGCAGGTGCTATCGGAATCTTTGACTCCGGATATGGTGGATTGACTATTTTAAATCAGATTAAGCAAGCTATGCCTGAATATGATTACATCTATTTAGGAGACAATGCAAGAACCCCCTACGGTACACGTTCTTTTGAAATTGTATATGAGTTTACATTACAAGCTGTAAACAAACTTTTTGAGATGGGTTGCCATCTGGTTATTCTTGCCTGCAATACTGCATCGGCAAAAGCATTACGAAGCATTCAAATCAATGATTTGCCAAAGATTGATCCTAATCGCAGGGTTTTAGGTGTTATTCGTCCCACTGTTGAATGTATAGGAAGTGTGACTCATTCCAAACACGTAGGCGTTCTTGCTACCTCCGGAACAATAATATCTGAGTCCTATCCTTTAGAAATTCACAAGCTCTACCCGGAAATTGTAGTAAGCGGAGAAGCTTGTCCTATGTGGGTTCCCCTGGTAGAAAATAAAGAATATGATTCCCCAGGAGCAGACTATTTTGTAAAGCAGCACATTGATAACCTGCTAAAAAAAGATCCCGAGATTGATACAATAATTCTTGGCTGCACCCATTATCCATTGCTTTTATCTAAAATTAATCAATATCTTCCTAAAGAAATTTCTGTTGTTTCACAAGGAGAATACGTAGCTAAAAGTTTAAAGGATTATTTAAGACGACATCCTGAGATGGATAAACTATGTACCAGAAATGGAGAATGTAAATTCTTAACCACAGAATCAGAAATAAAATTTTCCGAGTCTGCCTCAACATTTCTTAATCAAGACATATCAGTTCAAAAGGTTATTATTGAGTAAATTAGATCATTTTATTTTCAATATATTTTTTCTTCATATGTAAATTTACAAAAAATATATTGAAAATATTTTTGCATTGTAATTAATTTACATATCTTTGGCGCCATTGAAAAACGCGCAAAATGCCTAAGTTAACCCCACCCAAACAGCGAGGATTAATCCAGACTGTGTTTATTTTCCTATTAGTCTTTAGCTATGAAAGTTGCTACAGTGAGATAATTGTGCCTAGCCTAAGTGCCGCCAACGGCTCTAAGGCATGGGTCTTGAACAATATCACAACCGGTTCCGGCTACTGGGACATGAACAAACCAGGCGCCTCAGTAGAAACTGCAGAATTTTATAACTTTAACGCATTCTCAGATATAACCATCGAATCTACAATTAAAACTCTTAATGATTACAATTACTGTACCACAAGATTAGAAATTTCTGCTGATGGTTTAAACTGGAAAGAACTAGCCACAAACATATATACGGCAAACAATTCAATAGGAAAAATATTCTCGTTCCAGACATCGTCTTTACCTTATAAACAAGGAAAAATAAGGCTTATTGCAACCAATCCATACATCAATGCCGGTGCAAGATTGGTTAGCATTGACATAAAAGGGCTTCTTAAGTTCATTCCTACGCCTGATGGAAAAGTAACGAAGATAACTTCCAACTCTTTTACCTGCAGTTGGGACAATTGCAATAATGCGACAGATTATGAAGTAAATATCTATAAGAAACTTCCGGGAAAAGCTGAAAAACAGATTATAAATGAGGATTTCAGGAGCCTTAATTATACTTACAACATGGTAAAAGACAGTGTATTAAAAGTATTTTTGCCCAAATGGAAGGGGCAAACAGTTTATTCAAATGCTCAGGATGCGGGAAACACGAAATGTCTTAAAATAGGGAATAGTAGTAGTACAGGATATATTGAAATGCCTCCATTAAATCTATCAGGAGATAACGGGCAGTTTGAACTAAGTTTTGACATAGGCGCATATAGTAGTCCAAAACCAGTGAATCTATATATCAATAATAAACTGGCATATTCAATAGCTGTCGATAACACGAGTGGCTCTGCCTCAAAGCATATTGCATATTCCTTTACCAACGGAACCGATAGCTGCATAATAAAATTAGAGAAACCTGATCTTAAGTCTGGCGCCTTTGTTTTGGATAATGTCCTGATTACTCAGCTCCTTGACGGAGTGGAAACATCGGTTACAGGGTATCCCCAAAATATAGGAAATGTGACATCATACACGGCAGAAAATCTACCGCCAAACGCAACACACTTCTTCACTGTAAAAGCAACAAATGGATATTTAACAACAAACAAATCTAATGAGATCTGCGTAAAGACACTTTCCGGAGATCAGATTGTTATTGATTCTAAGGAAGAAAAAGTCTTTGATAATGATACGATAAATGGAGATTTATGCATCAAAGAAGGAGCCAAGATAAGTGGAAAAGTCACTGTAAACGGAGAAATATGCTACATCTGTAGGTTTATACCAGACAAATGGCATAGCATCTCACTTCCCTTTATGCCTCACAATGTAGGAGGTTACATTGATGGAAAAGGGTATTCCTTAAGAGCTAACTACGACTATATCCTCAAAAGCTATCAAAACGAGAACTTCATAAATGCCACATTTGGCAATGAAGGATATATTATCAAGATTTTATCTAATAAGATAGACAATAACGAATTACTATTTTTTTCAGACAAAGGGATTACGCTGAACGAATATATTCCACAGTATTCCATAAGTAGTGGCTACACTCATTTAGGTAATCCATACACATACAGCATTAATCCAAAAGAATTAGTTAATGCTGATAAATATTATTATCTCAGGAACAATAAATTTATTGAGAGCAAGGATGATCTTCTCCCGTTTGAATCACTCATTGTTTACAAATCAAGCCCGTACCTCACCCAACCGTTGTATGCCATTTATCCCGAGCCAATAAATACACCCCTACCCACTAATGAAGCCGAGAATATAAAAATATGGCAGAATAAAGGAGTTCTGTGGATCACAGGAACAGATTCTCCTATAAGTGTCTACTCTGCACAAGGGGAAATAATCTACACCGGAACTATAGAGGGTAAAAAATCAATAGCGCTTCCCAATGGCATCTATTTAGTCAAAACAAAGAGTCTAATATCTAAAATAATTATCAATTAACCATTTACTAAATGAAAAAAGCACTAATTTGTTTCATCTGCTTACTAATGTTTGCAGGTACCACTACTGTGAGGGCCTACGAAAGCAGCGAGTCCTTCAGTCTATATACTAACACTGCGCCACAGGCAGATGAAACAGCTAATGAACTGAAGCCAGAAGAGGCTCCTATAGATGGAGGCGCATTCATCCTGTTGTCAATAGCAGGTATCTATGCATTCAGAGTCTACAGAAAAAGGAATAAAGAAACAATTTAAACCCTTTATTGGCTTTAATAGTTTGGAAAAGACCAGACTTTAAGGGCTCTAATTACGCATCAGAAATCAATAATTAGCACCACTCTTTAAACCACTCTATCACAGGAGTGGTCTATTATTGTACATATAAGACTTTCTTCTTATATATCCTGCAATAATTACTTTAGGAGTAAACGTTTACTTAAATAACGGACGGGGTACCATACAGAGAGGAATCCTACAACCAGTACTGTTACAAATACGAGCAGCACGTCGGACAGACGGACACTTACCGGATAGGCATCAACAACAAATGTACCTTGTGTTTCACCTAAAGAAATAATTCCGTATTTCTGCTGAATATAGCAAAGAGCCAATCCTAAAACAATACCGATTACGGCTCCAATCATGGAAATCATTCTTCCTTCAAAAAGGAATATCCGTGCAATCAATTTATCGTCAGCACCTAAATTCCGAAGTGTCTCAACGTCATTTTTCTTATCAATAATAAGCATTGAAAGCGATCCGATAACATTAAAACAGGCTATCATCAGAATAAACGTCAGGAAAATATAGGAAATCAGCTTTTCTATTTCCATAATACGAAACACATCTGCCTGTTGTTCGTACCGGTCTTTTACAACAAATGAACTGCCCAGAATTAGTCTCATCTCATTCTTTACTTTATCCACATCCGCATTTGGTTTTAACTTTAATTCAATAGCAGATGCCTCCGTCGTATAATGAAAAAGTTTCCGTGCAAAATCAAGAGAAGTAAGAATATATGAGCCATCATATTTTTGTTGTTTAACTACAAAAACAACTCCCGGAGAATAAAGGTACTGCATATTAAAAGAGGCTGCAGGATTTCCCATGTTAACCTTTGCATTCCGGATGGGAGCATACACTTCAAGCGGATCAACAAACTGCACTCCGGAACTTAGTTTAGAAACCAGTTCAATACCCATTACACAGTAGTTTACTATTGAATCGTGAAGAATAAATCTTCCATTGCCATAAAGGATACTATCAATTCGGGTCAATTGTTCAAAATTATCTTGCACTCCCTTTATTACAGCCATTGCCTGACGACCTTTGTATTGAACCATGGCATTTTCTTCCAGTGTCTCAGTAAATACAGAAACATCTTTCATGGAACGTACCTTCTGAATACGGCTATCATTTGTATCAAAAGTCTTCCCCTCAGCTACAGTAATCTTAATTTCCGGATCAAAAGCCGTAAAAAAAGAAGCAACCATGTTCTGAAAACCATTAAAAACAGAGAGTGTACACACCAATGCAAGCGTAGCAAGAGCTACTCCACAAACAGATATTGCGGAAATAATGTTAATTGCGTTGTGAGACTTTTTAGAAAAGAGATAACGCTTGGCTATATAAATGGGAAAATTCACGATATTATTTAAGCAAAGAGTCTATTTTCTCAATATAATCAAGCGAATCATCAACAAAGAACTTCAGTTCAGGAATAATTCTTAACTGATGACGTACACGAGTNCCTANTTCAAAACGAATNGACTTCATGTTATCATTNATNTTNTTNANTAANTCNNNTCCTTTNTCNGAAGGNAAAANGCTCANATANACACGNGCAATACTCATATCNGGACTNATNCTNACTGCACTNACNGANACCAGNNNNCCCTTCATTGCTTTTGTCTGTAACAGGAAAATATCACTTAGTTCCTTTTGAAGCAGACGTGCGATTTTATTTTGTCTGGTTGTTTCCATTATTATTTTTTATTTTTTTCTGATAATAGTTAATCCATCTCTCAATGGTAAAATCACTTTCTCCACTCTCTGATCAAGCGCCACATAATCATTAAACTTCTTTATGCCTATTGTCTGATAATCATTACTACGTGGTTCTTCCAGTACATGTCCATCCCACAAAGTATTATCAGCTATGAGATATCCTCCATCAGACAATTTAGGAAGAACCATCTCATAATATTCAATGTATTTTCGTTTGTCCCCATCAACAAAAGCCAGGTCAAACATAATATCCATAGAAGGAAGAAGCTGCAAAGCATCACCTATATAAAACTTTATTCTATCTGCTACCGGAGAATTCTCAAGCCAGGGGCGGGTAAAATCCTCTTGTTCATCATTTATCTCAAATGTATGAAGCATTCCTCCTTCTTTCAGGCCTTCGGCCAGGCAAATTGCAGAATATCCGCTATAAGTTCCGATTTCTAATATTTGTTTGGGACGAATCATCTCTACAAACATCTTCAGCATTCTACCCTGCAAATGTCCTGAAGCCATTCTTGGCCTCATTAGTTTCACATGAGTATCCCTATAAAGTGCACGAAGATAATCACCTTCGTCATCAATATGGTTAAGAATGTATTGTTCTAATGATTCGTCGTAGGCATTCATCATTCAACAAAGCTTGGCAACAAATACTTGTCTGAGTTCTTTAAAATATCATTTACTTTATTGATTTCAAGGAATGTTGTACCACCGCCTTCACCGTAGCTACCGCTAAGATAAGCAACCATATCATCATCATTTACCCTTCCTTCTTTCATCAGCAAATCAAGCGCCGCAAAGAAGTAAGCCTGCGCATTTGCTTTTTCTTCCAGATAAATAGGTAATACTCCATAAGAAAGAGCCAGATGACGCATTGTTTTTTCTTTATAACACATTGCCAGAACCGGATATTTTCCACGGAAAGCCGCCAGATTTCTGGCTGTTCTACCTGAATAGCTGTCTGTTATTATAGCACGGATTTTCAGTTTTGCTGTTGCTTTCACAGCCTGTTTAGCAAGGAAAGCAGTTACATCAATGCTATCGGAAGAAAGAGGAATACGAATATCATTCTCTTCCAGTTTATCTTTTTCTGCCTCTTCAGCAATTGCAGCCATGGTCTTCACCGCTTCAACAGGGTACTTACCGTAAGCTGTTTCTCCACTCAGCATCAAAGCATCTGTACGATAATAGATAGCGTTTGCTATGTCTGTTACCTCTGCACGAGTTGGACGAGGGTTATTAATCATTGTGTGGAGCATTTGAGTGGCTACAATTACCGGTTTCTTTGCCAATACACACTTACGAATTAGAAAGCGTTGAATACCCGGTATTTTTTCCTGAGGAACTTCAATACCCAAATCTCCTCTGGCAATCATCACACCATAAGCAACTTCAAGGATTTCGTCTATATTGTCAACACCCTCCTGGTTCTCTATTTTTGCAATAATTTTTATATTACTATTGTGTTCATCCAGTATTTTCTGAATGTCCAGTACATCCTGCTTGTTACGAACAAATGAATGCGCAATAAAATCGATATCCTTTTCAATAGCATAAAGAATATTTTTCCTATCCTTTTCAGTCAAAGAAGGCAAGTTAATGCGTACACCTGGAACATTTACACTCTTACGACTTCCAAGAGTGGTTTCATTCATGACCTCAGCTTCCAGGTAATCGTCGAATTTCTTAACCACATGCAAATCCAGATCTCCATCATCGATAAGAATCTCGCCTCCTTCTGATAAATCGCGTACAAATTTAGAGTACGAAACAGCAATACAGTCGTGAGTTGTTTCAATATCAGGATTTCCTACAACACGAACTCTTTCACCAACTTTAAAAGGAATTGGTTCTGCACAAGCAGTCGTTCTTACCTCAGGTCCCTTTGTGTCAATAAGGATTGCAATCTTATTTGAAACGGTTCTTACATTATTAATTATCTGTTCAAGACCTTCTGTCCCGGCATGAGCCGTGTTCATACGAACAACATTCATACCAGCATCATACAACTTACTTATAAAATCAACATCACAACGTCTATCCGAAATAGATGCTACAATCTTTGTATGTTTTTTCATAAACCTAAAACCTTAAATTATATATTTTTTATTTTTTTTACTAACAATGCTTCTAATGCTAAACGATAAGAATCGAGCCCGAAGCCACAAATTACTCCCACACAAGCCACAGATATCATTGAAACATGACGGAATGGCTCACGAGTATGTACATTCGAGATATGTACTTCAATGACAGGAGATGTTACTGCCCTTATAGCATCCTGGATAGCAATCGAAGTATGGGTATATGCACCGGCATTTAAGACAATGCCATCATAGTCAAAACCCACCTCCTGAATTTTGTTTATCATCTCCCCTTCCACATTGGATTGGAAATATTGAATATCAATGTCAGGATACTTTTTACGTAATTCTAAAAGATATTCTTCAAAAGGAACAGCTCCATAAATAGAAGGTTCACGTTTACCTAACAAATTGATATTAGGTCCATTAATAATTTGTATTCTCATAAAATCAACAATTCTACTTAATTCAATATCTTTGCGTGGACTATTTATCAAGGTGCAAAGGTATTGAATTAAGTAGAATTGTTGATATTAGGTCCATTTATAATTTGTATTCTCATAAAATCAACAATTCTACTTAATTCAATATCTTTGCGTGGACTATTTATCAAGGTGCAAAGGTATTGAATTAAGTAGAATTGTTGATATTAGGTCCATTTATAATTTGTATTCTCATAAAACCAGTTATTCTATTTTATTTCAATACCTTTGTGAGGACTATTTTTCAATTTGCAAAGGTAGAAAAAAGAAATGAAAATAAACGAAAAAAGCGACAATAAGGATAAAAACAAACAGTTAATTAAGAAATACCAACAATATTTACTGTTAGAGAGGTCTCTGTCAAAGAACACGTTGGATGCTTACATGACTGATCTGGATAAGTTGCTCAGTTTTTTATTATTGGAGGAGATTAATATCTTCGATGTGACGTTAGATGATCTACAGAATTTTGCAGCAGGCTTACACGACATTGGGATACATCCCCGTTCACAGGCCCGGATTATATCCGGGATTAAATCCTTTTTCCGCTTCTTAATCTTAGATGATTATATCCAGTCAGATCCTACTGAGTTACTTGAAGGTCCTAAAATAGGATTCAAATTACCAGATGTTCTCTCTGTGCAGGAAATTGACTCCATTATTTCAACGATAGATTTAGATAAAAATGAGGGCCAGCGAAACAGAGCAATATTGGAAACTCTTTACAGCTGCGGGTTACGCGTCTCCGAACTGACAAATCTAAAATTATCAGAATTGTATTTTGATGAAGGTTTTATTAAAGTAGAAGGCAAGGGAAATAAGCAACGATTGGTTCCAATTTCTCCCCGGGCCATTAAAGAAATAAATAATTATCTCACTAACCGGGGCACCATTGAAACAAAAAAAGGCTTTGAGGACATTCTCTTTCTAAGCCGGAGAGGTACCAACCTATCCCGTATCATGGTTTTCCACATCATCAAAGAACAGACAGAAATGGCTGGCATAAAGAAAATTGTGAGTCCGCACACCTTCCGCCATTCATTTGCCACCCATTTATTGGAAGGAGGAGCCAATCTTCGGGCTATACAGTGTATGCTTGGACACGAATCAATTGCAACAACTGAAATATATACTCATATAGACCGGAATATGCTTAGAAGTGAGATTATTGAGCACCATCCACGTAACATAAAATACCGCGAGGATGAACGAAAAAAAGCAAAAGGAGAAGAGCTCTAAGTTTTCTTACCAAAAAAAGTTAAGAGAAATAGCATAATTCCTAATAAAGCTATAAGAAAATACATCTAAGATTTGCCAATATATTTAAGAATTAATATCTTTGTCTCAAATTCTGTTCACAAACTGGTGCTCAGAACAATAAATGATTTCAATTACAAACATTTAATTTATATCAAAAACATGGTTAAGAAGTTGTATTTGCCATTACTTATGGCTTTAGTTGTTGCACTTTCTTCTTGTGGAAAGATGGGTGCATTATCATCTGAATACTTCACAACTAATCCTCAAGTTTTAGAGGCTGTTGGAGGTAAAGTTCCAGTAACAATTAACGGAAAGTTCCCTGAAAAGTACTTCAAAAAGAAGGCTGTAGTAGAAGTAACTCCTGTATTAAAATGGAATGGAGGCCAATCTAAAGGTCAACCTGCAATTTTCCAAGGTGAAAAAATAGAAGGTAATGATCAAACTATCTCTTACAAAATGGGAGGTAACTACACAATGAAAGCTAATTTTGATTATGTTCCTGAAATGGCTAAGTCAGAATTATATTTAGCATTCAATGTAAAACAAGGAAAAAAGACTATTAGCATTCCTGACGTAAAGGTTGCTGATGGTGTTATCTCAACTTCTGAATTAATTAACAACACTTTATCAAGTGCAAACACAGCTGGTTCTGATGATGCATTCCAACGTGTTATCAAACAAGCTCAGGAAGCTAAGATTATGTTCCTTATCCAACAAGCTAACATTCGTGCTACTGAACTGAAATCTGCAAGTGTTAATGATTTCAAGAAAGCTGTAACTGATGCTAACGCTGATACTAAAGGAAAGAAGATCAACAATATCGAGATATCTTCTTACGCTTCTCCTGATGGTGGTCAGAAATTAAACACCAAACTTGCTGAGAAACGTGAATCAAACACTGCTACTTACTTAAACAAAGAGCTTAAGAAAGGTAAAGTTAACGCAGTTGTAGATTCTAAATACACAGCTCAGGACTGGGAAGGTTTCCAGGAACTTGTTTCAAAATCTAACATTCAGGATAAAGATCTTATTCTTCGTGTTCTTTCTATGTATCAGGATCCAGAACAAAGAGAAACTGAAATCAAGAATCTTTCTGCTGTCTTCAAAAAACTTGCAGAAGAAATCCTGCCTCAATTGAGACGTTCACGTTTGACATTGAACTATGACCTTATCGGTAAGTCAGATGATGAGATTACTGCTTTGGCTAACAGCGACGCAAGCAAGCTGAACATTGAAGAGTTACTTTACGCAGCAACTTTAACTAAAGATAATTCTAAGAAAGAAGCTATCTATACAAAAGCTGCTGAATTATATGCTAACGATTACCGTTCATTCAACAATTTAGCAACTCTTGCTTACCAGAATGGTGATGCTTCTAAAGCTCAGTCTTATTTAGCTAAAGCTGAAAATCTGAAAGCAGCTCCTGAAGTTAACATGAACTTAGGTTTGATCGCTTTAAAGAGTGGTAATAAAACAGCTGCTGAATCTTACTTCGGTAAAGCTGCAGGTGCAAAACAATTGAACGAATCACTTGGTAACTTATACGTTTCAAAAGGTGAATATGACAAAGCCGTAAGTTCTTTCGGTGACGCTAAGACTAACAGTGCTGCTCTTGCTCAAATCCTTGCTAAGGACTACAACAAAGCAAAAAACACTCTTTCTAACGTAGCAACTCCTGATGCTTACACAGACTATCTGATGGCTATCTTAGGCGCAAGAACCAACAATGCTTCTATGGTAACAAGCAGTTTGTCAAGCGCAGTTAAGAAAGATGCTTCTTTAGCTAAGAAAGCTGCAACTGACCTTGAATTTGCAAAATTCGCTACTAGCTCTGATTTCCTTAACATCATTAAATAAGGAACAGAATTATTCAATAAAATAAATTCAGCGGGATTATCTGTTAAGCAGATAATCCCGCTCTTTTTTTGGGGTCCTGTAAAAAACATACAGACCATGCAGCGGCATGAAAACAAATTTGTTACATTTGCAGAAAAAATATTTAGCATGAAAAAGATAAGTATCGCTATTACATTAATGCTATGTTTATTTAGCTGTACAAGCAAAAACAAGAAGATTGTTATTGAAGGGGATATTGATGGCTTAAAGAATGAAATGATTTTAGTTTATGGAGCAGATAGAAATGGAGATGCTTTAGATACTATTTATGCTAAGGACGGTGAGTTTATTTATAGAGCTCCGGTTGATACTTTCACCCAGGTAACACTTCTTTTTAAAAATATGGAAGAATGCGTTATCTTTGCTGATAAAGGAGATAAAGTCAAAATCAGCGGAGATATTTCTTCGCCAGACTTATTGAAAGTAGACGGAGGCGATCTAAACGATGAAATGAATTCATTCAAAGAGAGCATTGCCGACATCTCTAAATCTACAAGCAAATTAAAAAAAGAGATCTACTCCTCTTATATCTCCGGGAATCAGACAAAATACGACGAACTGTTACAATCGCCGGAACTAATAAAAGCAGCTAAGGGAATTAAAGAGAAAGCCGCTGCATTTATTCGTTCACATACTTCTTCGCTTGTAAGTGTTTACCTTTTAAATAAATATTTTGTCCAGGAAAAGAATCCTGATATTGCAGCAATCAAAGAGCTCAGCAATAAGTTGAGCGGAAGCGTGAAAGACTCTCCTTTAATGCAGCAAGTAAACAAGCTTATAAATACAGAGGAGGTACTTGCTGCCGGTAAACAGGCACCCTCTTTTTCTATTAAGGACATTAAAGGAGCATATATAAACCTTTCTAATTTCAAAGATAAGTATCTGTTAATAAACTTCTGGGCATCATGGAGTTCGCCCTCCAGAAAAGAAAATTCATCGATCAATTCTATCTATAGACGATTTAGCAAGAACCATTTTGCCATTCTGAATATCTCGCTTGATACTGATAAGATGAAATGGAAGGAAGCGATAAAGAAAGACTCACTCTCAGGAGAACAAGGATGCGACTTCAGTGGCTGGGGTTCGCCCCTTGTGCAGCAATATGGGGTAGAAGTGCTGCCAACCAATGTTCTTGTTGACCCCAGAGGCTTTATTCTGGCCCGAAACTTAGAAGAAAAGGATCTGATCAGGAAACTGGAAGAACTCTTTATTGAAAACAAACCAACAAACTAAATATATATGCTTGTCAAGGTCTTTGGAGCTGCTGTTCAGGGAATAGACGCTACCGTCATCACCATTGAAGTAAACAGTACAAGAGGATGTATGTTCCATCTCGTCGGATTACCCGATTCTGCGGTAAAGGAGAGTCACGAACGCATTCTTTCAGCCTTGCAAGTAAATGGTTACAAGTTTCCCACGTCACAAATCGTTATCAACATGGCTCCGGCAGATATCCGGAAAGAGGGATCTGCATACGACCTGCCTCTGGCCATTGGAATGATGGCTGCCAAAGGAAATGTTTCAACTGATAAGCTCAACAAGTACATTATTATGGGTGAGCTCAGCCTGGACGGAAGTCTGCAGACTATCAAAGGCGCTTTGCCCATTGCTATCAAAGCCCGGGAAGAAGGTTATGAAGGACTGATTGTTCCCCGCCAAAATGCCCGAGAAGCTGCGGTTGTGAACAACCTGAAAGCCTACGGGGCAGAGAATATCAAAGAAGTCATTGAATTCTTCAATGGAGAAAAAGAGCTGAAACAAACAATAGTCAACACCCGGGAAGAGTTTTATGCTCAACAAACCTCTTTTGAGTTTGATTTCTCGGATGTAAAAGGTCAGGAAAATGTAAAGCGTTCTCTTGAGGTTGCGGCCGCTGGTGGGCATAATCTTATAATGATCGGCGCTCCAGGTAGTGGAAAATCAATGATGGCAAAACGACTTCCCTCTATCTTGCCTCCGCTATCTTTGGGCGAAAGTCTGGAAACAACCAAGATCCATTCCGTAGCCGGTAAATTAGGGAAAGAGACTTCACTGATTGCCAAACGTCCTTTCCGAAGCCCTCACCATACCATCTCCCAAGTAGCCATGGTAGGCGGCGGAGCCTTCCCGCAACCTGGAGAAATCAGCCTTGCTCATAACGGGCTGCTTTATTTAGATGAACTTCCTGAGTTTAATAGAAGCGTACTTGAAGTGCTTCGGCAACCGCTGGAAGACCGTAGGATTTCAGTCTCCCGGGCCAGATATAGCATTGATTACCCTGCCGGATTTATGATGATAGCCTCAATGAATCCCTGTCCGTGCGGATATTATAATCATCCCACTAAAGCTTGTGTCTGCAATGCAGGGCAAGTGCAAAAGTATCTGAACCGAATTTCCGGTCCGCTTTTAGATAGAATTGATATACAGATAGAGATTGTGCCCGTACCATTTGAGAAGATATCCGATAAAAGAGTCTCTGAATCGAGTACTGAAATACGGGAACGGGTAATTAAGGCCCGCCAGATTCAGGAGCAACGATACGCAGCTTATCCAGGCATTTATAGCAATGCCCAGATGACGGCTAAGTTACTTCACACCTTTGCCGAGCCAGACAGCACCGGACTTGTGCTTTTAAAGAATGCCATGAACCGTCTGAATCTTTCTGCCCGGGCTTACGACCGGATACTGAAAGTTTCACGCACCATCGCCGACTTAGAAGGGAGTGAACGGATACAATCTGCACATCTGGCAGAAGCCATCAGTTACCGCAACCTCGACCGGGAAAGCTGGGCGGGATAATCATTCAACATATAAACCTGAATTGAAAAGCCTGATAGCAAAACTTAAGGATACAATATTTAATAGACAATGAATATGGCCAGATTGTTATTTCCCACATTATTCTGCTTGCTAATTTCTATAGCAACGTATGGACAGAACTTAACTATTAAATGTATAACCATATCCCGTGTTATAACGAAAATAAAGAATAACGTCCATGAAAAGAGCGAAAACGAAGGACCTCGTGCAGACTTCAAGCTAGAGTTTGAGAACAATACCGATTCTACTATCACACTGGATTCCTCACATTCAAAATTCATGCTTTTATTCAGATACAATGGGCTTGATTACAAAAGAAAAGTCCTCTCACTTTTCTTGGAATCATTCAATGAAATGAAAGAAGTGCACATTAAACCCAATGAAAAATACCCGGTTGAATTCGGAATACGCCTGTTATCGGGAACTAGTCTGGTAAAAGAAAAGCAAAGCAAATCTGATTATTATGACTATTCTCAGGAAATCCTGAAAACTTTACCCACATTAAAGATTCAGTATATGGACCCAGATTTAAGAATTACATCCAATAAGACTGAGAACATTGACATTGAAGATTACATCTATACTCCAAAGAAACCAATAAAATAATAAAAACCTGAAGAAGATACCTCCTTCAGGTTTCTGTATACGACCCTAACCTAACCAATTATTTATTACAGAATACCGTGCTATCCGGCAACTACAAATATCGTACACAACATATGTCGCTAATATAAATGCAATTATCACAAAAATACTGCATTATTATCTTTCTTATTTTAAAGAATTAACTATTTCTCAATTCGAATACGGGTAACAAAACTCAATATGCCAAATATCGGACAGAGGAAATCGGTCATGGAAGAAAAGAAATCAGAGAATGCTTTGTATACAGTAATAGCAGCTTTGAGGTAATTTACAAAGAATGGAAAGGCATAAAATCAATATTAAGAGTCACTTCAGAAAGAACAATTACTAAGACTGGGGAGACATCTTTAGAAAAGAGATATTACATTACGTCCTTAGGTTTGGAGCCCCAGAAAATAGCAGAATCAGTCCGAACTCACTGGTCCGTAGAAAACAATTTGCATTGGCAGTTGGATGTTTCATTTGGAGAAGACGCCGGAAGAAAAACAGGAAATGCTGCCCAGAACTTTTCATTAAT